>Ga0209495_1000408_pt1 | contig 34147 bp, 28 predicted proteins | sample EN1Hudsemesocosm_FD_184629 | JGI IMG/M metagenome (GOLD analysis project Ga0209495, IMG submission 184629) | Methane-oxidizing microbial communities from mesocosms in the Hudson Canyon - EN1E Hudson Canyon (SPAdes) (version 2) | ecosystem: Environmental > Aquatic > Marine > Cold seeps | place... | reverse complement strand
AAGTTTTGTACGGTTTTCTGTTGCTGGTCATTGGGATACTCCTGGACGGTATATTGTCCTCTATTTAATGTATCCGTTAAAATGTAGCAGGTTCATACTGACCCCTTTATTTCTGATTTTTATTGTTCTGTGTATTTTTAGTTTATCTTCACAAGCTCAGATTTATTTTTCAGAAACAGTACATTGTAGCTATCAAAAGGGTCAGTATTTATCACAAGATGAAGCTAAAAATGTTCATAATTCAAAGCCATTAAATTGGGCTTTTAATAATTTATCCGGCAAAAATCCTATTTATATTTCCGGTGGCGATACTGGGGAGGTAATTACAATTCCATTAGATTTAGGCGTAATAATTTATCTTCCAGTTTCTACAGGTACGCACACATTTACAGTTTGGAACAATGGACAAAGTTTCTGGGCTAAACAAATAAGCCTATTAGGAACATTGAATGCGCAGCAATATATTGGTTCATGTGCAAATTAGGTTATAACAAACGGCTTAAATCAGTATTAATTGACTGCAAACAGTCATGGATAAAGTGCCAATGGCGTTGTGATGCAAACGGTTGTCGCCAATATTCTGGCTCAACCAAGTAGACAGATCAAACCGCTAAGCCGGTTTGGCTTGCTTCAAATAACGGCCGGTGGTCATAAATGCGTAAAGCACGCTTAAACCAGACAATAACAATGAGCTGTTTCATGGTTCAGCGAAACAAAGCCACAATTAATAAGCTCAACACCACTGCGATTGAGGCATGGGTTCTTAAACGCTGAAACCATGGCTCGGTAACACCTGCATTAAGCAGCTTTATGTCAATCCAATAGAGATAAACAAAACACCCAACTAAAAGCCATAGATTAAAAGGCAATATGCCCGCTGCGGCTAAGCAAGCGATCAGCGTGATGATATTGCTATGAATAAATAAATTGAGTGGTGCATCTTTAACAAGATATAGCCCCCAATGAATGCCGCCGATAAAGGCCGCTATCACTGCCGCATAAACTAACAATAAGGGATAAGGCGCAATATGCAGCAAATTCATGTCGAATAGGGTTAATTTGGCCAATACGACAAATGGAATGATGCCCGCATAGGTCAGCCAAGTCGCACTTTTTTGTTTATTCATTTGGTTTTATTCCTTCGACATCGCTCAGAACAGTATTTCACGTCATGCCACGATTTTTCCATTTTTTACGCCATTTAAATGGTTTTTCGCAGACGATACATACTTTTTCTGGTAAATTCGATTTATTTATTGTTTATAATATTACTTTACGTAATTTCGCACTTTTTGCCATTTTTCACAATATTTAAGTGGTTTTTTGCAGACAATGTGCTCTTTTCTATAAAATTAGACTTTTTCATTATTGTCTAAAGCAGTGAAGAAACGTTTACTGTCTGCGCTAACGGCGATTCTTTTAGCGTCATCCATCTTACTCAGGTTTCTATAGACAAAGCCTAAACGCGGATTACTGCTAAAGGTATCTTGATGACGTTGAAAAAAGTCCCAATATAGATAATTAAAGGGGCAAGCTGTTTCACCTTTCTTAGCTTTGACATCGTAATGGCATGATTTGCAGTAATTAGACATTTTATTGATATAGGCACCACTCGCCGCATACGGTTTGGATGCCAACATACCACCATCAGCAAATAGCGCCATGCCGGTTACATTGGGCAATTCAACCCACTCAAAGGCATCGGCATAGACGATCAAATACCATTCATTGACCTCGTCAGGAGATAGCCCCGCCAGCAAAGCAAAGTTGCCTAACACCATCAGCCGTTGAATATGATGCGCATAGGCATGCTGTTTGGTTTCGCTAATGCATTGCTGTAAGCAATTCATTTTAGTGTTAGCTGACCAGAAAAAGTCGGGTAATTGGCGTGATGCGGCTAGATAATTTTGGCTTTTATAGTCAGGCATGGTGTGCCAATAAAGCCCTCGCACATATTCACGCCAGCCTAAAATTTGTCGGATAAAACCTTCAACCGCATTCAGAGGTGCTGCCTGTTGATAATAGGCCTGCTCAGCAGCTTGAACACATTCCAGCGGCAGTAATAAACCGCAATTCAAATAAAAGCTTATATGGCTATGGTATAGCCACGGTTCATCTTGTAGCATCGCATCTTGATAATCACCGAAATGCACTAAGCGCTGTTCAATAAACTGGGCTAATGCTGTCAGGGCATCTTTTCGCGTTACTGCATAATGAAAGCTATCAATATCACCAAAATGATCGCTAAAACGCTGTTTTACTAGTTTGATAACAGCTTGGGTGATCGCATCGGGTTCAACAGAAAATGGGCTAGGTATCGCTAAATCGAGATTGGGTTTCTTACGGTTGTCGGCATCATAATTCCACTGGCCACCAACCGGTTTATCATCTTGCATCAAGACTTGATAACGCTGTCTCATCTGACGATAGAAATATTCCATCCGCAATTGCTTGCGTTCTTCTGCCCAATCAGCAAACTCAGCTGGGGTTGCCAAAAAGCGATCATCTTCACGGATCTCAACCGCAATGCCAAAGTGCTGCGCCCACGATTTTTGAGCTTGAACAACGCGATACTCACTGGCGGCAGTCACAATCAGTTTGTCAGGTTGAAACAATGCAATAGCGCGTTCGACTTCATTGGTAAAACTGCCGCTATTATTTGGCGCATCTAAGGTCACATAATGTACATCAAAACCATGATGCTGCAATGCTTTGGCAAAATGACGCATTGCCGATAAGATGAGTACAATCTTTTGCTTATGGTGCTTAACATAGGTGCTTTCTTCTGCCACTTCACATAGCAGCACCTTATCAAGTTGCTTATCAATGCCTTGCAGGCTAGCTATTTTCGAATTTAGCTGATCACCTAATATTAGGTGCAGGTTCATTTATTGTGCCATTTTTGATTGTTCAGAACTAGCAAATTTAGACTAAGTTTGATTAAAGTCTGTTGTTTATCTAAAACATCAATGATGGCATTGAGCAAGATCATTAATTGTTAAACTCATTTAACTGTTTTGCTAATTCAACGCCACTGGAAAAAGCGGATTCAACCCTGCCCTGAATACACCAATCACCGCAGGTGGCAATCTGCATGTTTGAGTCGATATAAAAGGGGCTAATAGCTTGTTTGTCAACGTTTGCATATACCCAACGTTTTATATCTGAGTGGATAATCGTTTTTGGTGCAAGATGGGTTAATTTTAATACCGTCTCTAGCATCATTGCCTTCACATCGTCAGTATCAGTAGACAGGTGATCGAGCGCCCACTGGTTAGCGGCATGCGTCACAATCGTCGGCTGTTTTCCTCGTTGTGGCTTGGTGCCATTAAAAGATAACCAACTCAAATTTGAGTTTCTGATCAGGGCGGCGTCAAAGTTGATGTGAGGTGTTTCAGATAACCCCAGCATCAGTGCATAACAAGGTAGCATTTCAACAGATTGGATTGGCTCTATAAAAGTAGTGCCGGCCGGCGTTAAATTTAATACTTGCGCGACAGGCATAGTCAATACCACCCAATCAAAGCTATCTGTTATCTGTTTTCCTGAGTTGAATAAATGCCATTTTCCCGTCTTGTCATTGCGTTCCATAGCGCTAATTTGATGAGAGTAATGCACCCTTAAGCTTTGCGCTACAAACGCACCTATCGCTGCCATTGATGGGGTGCCTACATAGTGAGGGTAGCTATCATCCCATTGTCTTGATGCAACAATGTTTTCAGCGTCAATTTCAACAAAGCGAGCCTGCCAATTAGCAATGACACCGGCCGTAAGCATGGGGTTTATAAACTGTTGAAAGGCGCTGGTTTTGGCATAAAAAAATTGTGCGCCATGATCAAAGTTGCCCGACTCGGTTTGGCGGCTGCAAATGCGGCCACCTGGTTTGGATGACTTTTCAAACAAGGTCACATTAAACTGATCAGATAAGTGATGGGCAAGACTCAGTCCAGACATACCCGCACCTATAATCGCTATATTTTTCATGGTTGAACTCTGTTGTTAAATATTATTGTCTGTAGTGGCACAGTAAATTTGGCCATCTGATAAGAGGTGATATTATCACTTCATAGAATTAACAGGTGAATGATGACACAACAAAAACGGCCTAAGTTTTCACCCGAATTTAGATTAGAGTCGGATCAATTAGTGGTTGACTAAGGTTATTCAGTTCGTGAAGCTGCCCAAGCTATGGATGTGGGCAAATAAACCATGGATAAATGGGTTCGTCAGCTTCGTAGGTATTCTTGGCAAAGGGATAGCCTTAGCGCCTGATCAACTAAAAATACGAGAACTCGAAAAGAAGATAAAACGTATTGAGATGGAGAAAGAGATTTTAAAAAAGGCTTCGGCTCTCTTGATGTCCGACTAGTGGAACAATTTACGATGATTAAACGATTGAAAGAGAGCTACAGTGTTGTTATGTGTAAAGTATTTAATGTGCATCGTAGTAGCTATCGAACTTGGTTTAATCGCCCCAAACAACGATCAGTAAAGAAGGTAAAAGAATTAGCTATAGTGGGCATCATTCATCGTGAAAGCAACTGTTCTGCTGGTGCTAGAACTATTGCTAGTATTTCAACACAACGAGGACTAACACTTAGCCGTTATCATTCGGGGTATTTGATGAAGCAGTTAGAAATAGTCAGCTGTCAGTTACCTGGTCACAGGTATAAAAAAGCAACACAGGAAGATATTGCCATTCCCAATTATTTGCACGCGACTTTAATGTTAATAAGCCAACCAAAGTTTAGTACGGTGATGTTACTTACATCTGGTCAGGAAAAAGATGGTCTTATTTAGCCATAGTGATCGACTTGTTCTCACGTAAACCTATTGGATGGGCGATGTCATTATGACCTGGTAGTGAGTTAACGGGTAAGGCACTGTCTATGGCCTTTGAAACCAGAGGAAAGCCTGACAATGTCATGTTTCATTCAGATCAAGGTAACCATTATACCAGCAGAAAATATCGCCAATTATTATGACGTTATCAAATTAAGCAAAGTATGAGTCGCCGTGGAAACTGTTGGGATACTCGTCGAATGGAGCGATTATTTAGAAGTTTAAAGATAGAATGGGTAGCTGAAATAGGTTACCGTTCTTTTATTGAGGCTAAAAATGCTGTTATTAGCTATATCATCAGATATTACAGCCAAGTAAGGACTCATCAACACAATGGCGGTTTATCGCCAAACCCGGCAGAGCAGAAGTTCTAGTTTGCCTACTAAGCTGCGGCCAGTTTTACTGTACCACTACAATCCGTTAAAATGTAGCAGGTTCAACCTGACCCTAAATTTTGTTAACTTAAGATCATTGTTTAATCACTCAAATATGAAACAATTTAAATATTCATTTAATCGTTTTTCTTTAGATCAAAAAATTCTAACACTGATTCTTATTGAGGTTTTTGGCTTTTGCTTGGCCACACTCATTACGTTTTATCAAATACGATCTGTTGGCAATGAAGTACAACAAATGGTACATATTAGCATTCCCTTATTTGAGCTAATGGAAAAGACGGGAAGCCAGATTGAATCTCAGCACTTAGCCACTAAAACCATTTTGTTAACTTATAATTTATCCCTACACCCAAATAAAATCACTCAAGAATACCTAGCTGCTCGTCAAAACTATATGAAAGGTGAACATTTTTTACAACATAATATTGATGCTACAAAGCTGTTTATCGACAAGCTTTCTTTTCACACACAAATAGATAAAGATAGTATTGTATCTCTCTATAGTGAGGGTTTACTAAAAGCACTCTTTAAGTTAAAACAAGCCACACAATCTCATCATCGATTGTTGCTGTTGCTATTTAAACAGATGGAGCAAGATACAACGACTATTGATGCGAATTTCGTTGCTCTCATCACCAGTAGTGACGCTTTAGTGAAAGCCAAATTAGATGCATTAAATACGCAACGAGAAATCATTACATTTGCTTCAGCTAAACGAGCCACACATATTGAAAGAATTGCAATTAGCTTTGTTACTCTCACCTCTATTTTTGGTATTATTTTTTTTATTGCAGTGGTGCTATTAATTGTTCGAAAAAATATTTTAAAGCCCTTACAACTACTCACAGATACCATTAACACCTTCACTGCACTACATAAGGTTGAAGAATCAGAGTTTGAAAAAGATATAATTGAAAGGCATGATGAACTTGGGAGAATGGGGCGAAGTTTCAATCGATTAAAGCATGACTTATGGCGACAAGGCAAAGATCTCGAAAGCGCTAAAAATGAAGCTGAAAAAGCCAACCGTGCTAAATCCATGTTTTTAGCTTCTGCAAGTCATGATCTACGTCAGCCTCTCAATGCGATGCAAATGTATATCGCAGCACTCAAGCTAAAAATTAACAGTAAAAACCTTGAAGCACTTGATATTATCGATAATATAGAGACTGTTTCAGTATCCACAGCTCAATTATTAAATGCATTGCTTGATGTTTCTCAATTAGAATCTGGAGCCATCAAGCCTCATTTTCAATATTTTCCAGTACAAGATGTACTTCATCAGGTATTTCGTTCATTTTTACCTGTTGCTAACGAAAAAAAACTCACCCTTAAAATTATGCCTTCAACAACTTATATTCGCAGTGATCCAGTACTATTAGAACGTATTCTAGGTAACTTTACCTCTAATGCACTACGTTATACTAAAACGGGGCGAGTTGTGGTGGGTTGTCGGCGTAAAGGAAACAACCTTTCAATTGAAGTATGGGATTCAGGTTGTGGTATCCCTAACAGTCAAATAAAGCCTATATTTGAAGATTTTCATCAATTAGATAATAAAGAACGAGATAAAGGTAAAGGTCTTGGTTTAGGTCTGGCCATTGCGAAGCGCTTATCAATATGTCTAGGCCATGAAATTGAATGTAATTCTATCGTTGGTAAAGGCTCTAAATTTTCGGTATTAACGCCAATCAGCAAACAGAGTCATGCTCAGTTACTCAAAAACAAACCCGCTCCTAACGTGATAGAAAGCTTAGTAAAAGGCCTTTCAGGCACTTGTGTTCTTTTAATTGAAGATAATTTTGATGTATTGAAAGCAACACAACAGTTATTAGAATCGTGGGAATGCATCGTTTACTCTGGTCGAAATTTAATAGAGGTTGAACGTGTCATTGAAGCCTTTGGAAAAGAAGCTCCCCCCGATATTATTATTGCAGATAATCGCCTGCCTTGCGAAGCCAATGGAATGGAAGTTGCGACACATATTCAAAAAATATTAGCTAAGACGATCCCCACAGTCATCGTCACGGGAGACGTCGAGGAAAATCATATTAAAGAAATTGCTGATCAGGGCTTCCCTGTACTATATAAACCTGTTCAGCCTGCAAAGCTGCGTGCTATTATTTCCCACTTGACATCTAAATAACGATATTATATTAATTATTGTGTTTTAGTGCGGCATATTTTGAGACCGCTTCAGTACGATTTTTGACACTCAATTTTTTAAAAATTGCAGATACATGCATTTTTATCGTAGGAATTGATAATACCAATTCATCCGCAATCATTTGATTTGATTTACCTAAAGTAATAAGTGTGAGCACTTCAATTTGTCGCTTAGATAATGTAGCTGTTTTAGTTTGCTCTTCGACTAAGGGGGCACTATCTAGAATAGTTTCCGATGTATTTAATACATGTGGCGGTACATATATCCCACCAGCTAATACTAGCTTAATCGCACTTACTGTTACACTTGGAGAAGATGTTTTGGGTATATAACCAGAAGCACCTGCCGCTAATGATTCCTGAATAGAGCGATGGTCTTCTTTTACCGATACAATGATGATCGGCAAGTCGGGTTGTATTTTTCGGATAGTATTAATACTGTTTTCGTTATCCATGCCCGGCATCATCAAATCAAGCATAATAAGATCTAAAGACCCAGCCTCCCTCAATAATACGATGACTTGTTTAAAATTATTTGCTTGTAAAATTTCTGTATCAAATGAAGCCATATTAACCACCAGTGCCAAGCCACCGCGAACCAAGGCATGGTCATCTGCAATGATAATTTTCAACGGTTGCTGATCTTTTTTTAATTTATCGGTCAATTCTTCCACAAGCTTTCGTAAACCTTATATTATTTAAATAAATGGTAAAGATATACCTAATCAGATATTTTTATATCACCAGTACTCTGATCATACATATTACATAAAAAAAAAGTCATACATTTTTCGTATATTGAACATTAAATCAATCGGCTAACGTTTATAATGTACTTATTGGTGCGAGGTTAAAATCATCTGTTGTCGGATATTTTCAGCAATAATAGCTACAATTAAAAATACTCCAATAACAATCATTTGAAAATAAGAATTAATGCGTAGTAAATTCATACCATTATGAATCAAAATAATAAAAATCGCGCCTAATACCACATTAGATAAGCGACCAACGCCACCCAGAAAGCTGACCCCTCCAATAGCACAAGCAGCAATAGATAGTAGAGGGTACGTTCCCCCGATATTAGACTCTCCCGTATCTAATCGTGCCGTAATTAATAAAGCAGCAATACCTGTAATTATCGAAGAAATGACATAAGCACCGATCAAATAAAAGCGAGTATTGATACCTGACAAATCTGCCGCTCTCATATTGCCTCCAATAGCATACAAATATCTTCCCATCGTTGTCCAATTTATGAATATATACATAAAGCCTATGCAGGGGACTGTAATCCAAATGGTAATGGGGATCCCCATTAATTTACCGTAACCAAATACATTAGCAAAAGTTTCCGGCATACCATAAATAGGAATTCCTCCCGTTAAAGTAAGTGCTAAACCAAAAGCAATAGATGACATCGCTAATGTCATAACAAAGGGAGGTACTCGAAAAACAGCGACACCAACACCGTTAATAAAACCAATGCACGCGCTTGCAGTTAAACCTGCTATACAACCAATAAATATTGCATCCCATCCCTCGCCATGACCTGACCATAAAGCAACCATCGTCATTGAAGAAATAACAGAAGTCATCGCCAACATAACACCGATCGAAAGATCTAATCCTGCTGTTAACATCACCACCATTTGAGCCATCGAGACTAAAATAAGGTACGTTGAATGGGTGGAGACTCCCATTAAATTACCTGCCGTTAAAAAGTGTTCACTGTTAAGGCTAAACCACAATATTGCACCCCCTAAGAACCAAGGTAAAACGCCTCCTTTAATAAATAAAGTGGCTATCGTGTTTTTTATTATATTTATTAATAATTTAGTCTTCTTTTGCATCATCATACTTATATAATCTCAGTCTTATCTTCATAAAAATAGCTTTCCACCGTTTCTTCTGTTAAATTTTGTTCATTCAACGCTACACTCAAATATTTGTCATGCATCACATACGTTCGGTGCGTTAAATTAACAATTTCAGATAAATCTGATGAAATTAATAAAACGCCCCCTCCTGCTTCGCAAAAATCACGTATCAGTTGATAAATAGCAATGCGAGTACCAATATCGACACCAACGGTAGGCTCATCAAGAATTAATAATTTCACGTCTTGAGCAAAACATTTAGCCAACATGACTTTTTGCTGGGTACCGCCAGACAGTTGCTCCATGATTTGTTCAATATCCTGAGGGTTGAGATTAAGTCGTTGGCTAATTTCCTTAACAATATGTTTTTCTGTTTTTCGACGTAGCAATCCCCCCATAGAAAACTTGGGTAAGCCAAGAGAGGGTAATGAAATATTTGCACGCATATTTTGCCCCATCACAAGGCCTTCTTTTCTCCTATCAGGGGGCAAATAAAACATACCACGATCTAACATGCGTCGAGGACTCAAATCATTAATATGTTTTACACTGCTGTAGACCTCATTATCTAAGTAGGTAATTTGACCCGTTCGGATTTTACTTAAGCCAAAACAGGCTTTTGCGACTTGTGACTTTCCGCAGCCTGCAAGACCCGCAATCCCCACAACCTCGCCAGAATGAACACTAAGTGAAATATTCTGAGCCATATCATTAGCCAGTGTTAAACCTTTAATATCTAAAAGTAGCCGACCTGATTGCACTTTTATTTTGGGGAAAATCTCATCAATTTGATAACCTACGGTAAGCGCGACTAATGCTTTTTCACTTAACTCAGTCACATTGTTGGTTTGTATGACCTTACCATCTTGTAAAATCGTGACCCTATCACATATTCTATAAATTTCACTGGTTCGATGCGTAATATAAATAACGCCTATACCCTCTTGTTTTAACACATCAATCATTGAAAAAAGTTGACTAGTTTCATTTTCGGTTAAGGGGGCAGTTGGTTCATCAAGGATCATAATTGAGGGACGTCTATGAAAAGCTTTAGCAATTTCAATCATCCTTTGTTCTGCTCGAGATAAATGAATTATTTTCTGTTCTGGTTTTAAATTAAATCCTAACTTGTCTAAGGTTTCACTCGCTCGCTGTCTCAATAGTTTTTTATTGATGAAAGAGACATGTGACATTTCAGAACCTAGAAAGAGATTTTCTTCTACCGTAAGATGTGGAATCAAAGAAAACTCTTGAAATACAACACTAATTCCCAATTCTCTCGCATGATGAACCGAGTGAATATTCAACAACTCTTCATTAATAAAAATACTGCCTGATGTCGGTTGAATATCACCTGCAATTATTTGAATTAATGTTGATTTACCGGCACCATTTTGACCAAATAGTGCATGAACCTCTCCTGGGTGGACATCAAAACTCACCTTATCTAATGCTAAAGTACCTAAAAATTGTTTCGAAATATTTTCTAATCGCAACAAAGGATTGGTATGATGAGATAACACCTTTTGTGTAAAAGGTTCTGCACTAAGCATTACTTTATCATTACCTGAATTATTGTTAATAATTTTCACGTTATTTTTAGTACCTTCAAATCCACTTTAATTATAGGCTTGATTCTCTTCATTTTTAATCAACTGAAAATATGGGTATCCATCCTTTGGGTGCTAATGTTGTTGTTGTATCAAAATCAACAATATTTTCAGGAGTGACAAGTATCTTTTGTGGTTGAACATGTTCTGTTATACGTTGGGAATTATTAAACTCAGGTCTACCCTTTGTGGCCATTGGTTTGTTTTCTAACAATCTAACTGACTGGTCCACTGCGATTTTGGCTTGAATAATCATTTGATCGGAAAGGGTCATCGACACCAAACCACGCTTTAAAAACACATGCATGCCTGGTGTATAATAATAAGCAACAAGTTTGATCTTATTTTCAAGTTTTCGTTCCCGAAGCGCACCAACAGCCCCTTCAATTGTTGTTGCCGTACCAACAATATAATGAAACTCTGGCGTACTACCTGAAGCCATTGCTTGCAAGGTTTCTTCAACTAATTTTAATTGAATCGCTTTCCCTGTATCACCCCATTTAGTCTCTATAATTTCAACATGGCTGCCTTGTAAAGCCCTTCTACATCCTTCATTTGCGGCCATTGACCATCCAGCGGCAGGCGGGCCAGGAAACCATACGATTTTTATATTCCCATCTTCTGGCGCATGTTGACGAGTAATCCATTGACATGAGGTATAGGCCATTGAATTAAAGCTTTGCAAAGAATTCGCATCAACAGTAGTATTCATACCTGTGATGATAACTAACACAGGAATACCCTTTTCTCTAATTAATTCTATTTGTCTCGCGTTACCATGATTAGAAATAGGCCCAATAATAAGTGCTTCTCCTCCATTAGCAATACAATCATCTACCTGAGTAAGTTGCTTTTCTAAATGGGTATACCCCCCCGCCTCAAATAAAGTTATTTTTTGGCCTAAGCGCTTACCCTCAGATATGATCCCATAAGCAACACCAGCCCAATAGGAATCCTTCATATGGGGGAAAGAAACACAAATATGATGTTTATCATCAACATCCTGAATCTTAAGTGGAATATAGTCATGCAACTCTAGGTTAGCTGCACTATTTCGAATATCAGCCCAACATGCAACTTCGCCATTAGTACACGAAGGATTAAAAACATTGACCTTCGTTGACCAGCTAGGCTGTTTTTTATCTATAAGCTCATCAGCTTGTAGTGATAGCTGCACCGAACAAGTTATAAAAAAGACACACAGTGTTTTTATGCCTAGATTGGAGGTAATACTAACCAAGTATTGCCAGAAATAAATAATAGAAACAATTGAAGTCGCATCACAACTGGAGTTATCTCTGAAGAAAAAACGACAATTCATGTGATTAAATTTCTGAACATCTTTTAATTTAGAGGAAGCTACCATACCCAAGATAGCCTATATTCCAGTTGATCTATACTTTTTAACATTAAACTGTTCCTAAGGTGCGATACACTAAACACTCAATAATCTCAATTTCCTGATTAACTTCGATACCATGAGGCTCTTAACGCTTAACACTCACTTCAAACATAAATGTATATTCATTATATAAACACCGTAGAAGTCGATGTAAAATTTCAACATACCCATCATATAAAACATACTCAAACCCTATACCATCAACTATATACCATTAATGGCATAATCTATACTAAAACATAGCTTGCTTTTTAGTTTTTAGTTTTATTACATCCCATATAAAATTCATTATAATTAAATTTAAAATCTTAATTCAAACAATTAAGAACCAATTTAAATTCAAAAAAACCTCTCAACACATTGATTTAAAATTTAAATAGTTAAAAATGCCACTTCCCCAACCCTGCGCATATGCTATTAAAAAACCCAACTTACCAATAAATAATCAAGTCATTTAAAAATTAATATTCTTTTAAAAAGAATACTTTATTGTTCTTACGGCTACTTTCTAAAAAAACACAAAACACATACTATTGACTATGTAAATAATCTATAGTATAAACTACTACATACTTTTGATTGTAATTCGTTATAAATGAATTTACAGTTAAATATTAGCAATTGTGCTGATATCTAATTATTAGGAGACATATAAAATATGAAAGTTGCTATAAAACCAATTTTAGCATGTGCATTATTATTAGGCATTTCATCTGCCACTATCGCTGCAGATGCACTTGATCAAATACCTGAGGATATTCGAGAAAAGGCTTATAACCCTAAACTCACTGATAAAGCACAACCCCTTGGCGAAAGTGCCTACAGAGAATGGAAAAGTCAACGTAAGCCACCTTGGACAATTGGCTATTCAAGTACCTATGCAGGGAATACTTGGCGTGCTGGTGCAATGGATCGTCTACTCAACGAATTAAAACCAAAATGGCAACAGTTAGGCTTGTTGAGAGACATCATCATCACACAGTCAAATTTAAAAGATTCTTTACAAATTCAACAAATTAGACAACTTGTTGATCAAGGTGTCGATGCTATTATTATTTGCTGTTCAAATCCAACAGCATTAAATCAATCTATAAAATATGCCTATGATAAAGGCGTACCTGTCTTTTCTTTCACTGGCTATGTGACCTCACCTTATGCTGTTAACTCATCAGTAAACTATCATCAAGCAGGTTATGACATTGGTCGCTGGATGGCTGAAGAGCTTGATGAGAAAGGGAATGTTTTAGTTATAGAAGGTATTCCAGGTGCGTCAGCTTCTGACTCACAAAATCGGGGGGTTTTAGATGGTCTTGCACAGTCTAAAGATATCAAAGTCACAGGTAATATTGCTCATATGTGGACCTCTCAAGTGGGTCAAGCAGAAACACAAAAATGGCTAGCAACACATCCTCGTCAACTAGATGGTATTGCGGTCCAATCATCAGGTGAAACCGGTGTATTGCAAGCTGCATTACAGTCGGGTAGAGATATTCCACCTATCTCTATTGGTGGTGAAATGGGGGCATTATGCTACTGGCGCAACAACCCTGAATTTATTAGTGCCGCTATTCAAACATGGCCTCCAGGTGATGACATCGAGTTAGGCTGGAATATTATGATGAGAACCCTTCAAGGTCAAGGGCCTAAAATTCAATCTGTACTGGTTCCTTCAGTCAAAATCACTTATGAAGAAATTGAACAATTATTAGGTGAAGACTGTAGCCGTAACTCAACTGCATTTCTTAATGTTGGTGTCGATCGCTGGGGAAGTCCTGAATACTTAGATAACTTCTTCTTGCACCCTGCAGATCCAGAAAAATACGACCCTGCGTCTCATTAATTTAGGTTGTACTTTTAGGAGCTTGGATAAATGGTTAACACACCAACACAAATAATTGAGAATAATCCCTCAAACAAAAAGTCACAGGAAGTGTTGACCACTTATCCAGGTGATTTGTATATCAAAAATGCACATAAGGCATTTGGGGTAACAAAAGCTTTGGATGGCGTTTCTTTTACCGGTTATTTTGGCGAAATCCATGCTGTTATCGGTGGTAATGGTTGTGGTAAAAGTACCTTGGCAAAAGTACTGGCGGGTGTTCTTCCCATTGACTCTGGCAAAGTTTCAATTAGAGGCCATCACCCGAGTACACCTAGTGAGTCTCGAGCCATTGGTGTTTCAATGGTATTCCAAGAAGTTTTAGTTGCTGATGAATCATCGGTAGTTGACAACTTATTTGTTGGATCAGATGGCTTTTTTTCTAAGTCTATGTCAGATAGAGATAAACAAGAAAAAGCACGTGCAATGATGACGGAGTTGGCTGGTGAGCCGGTTGACCCAATGGTACCAGCCGGTACTTTGCCTCTCAGTATTAAAGCTTGGATTACTATTGCTAGAGGTCTTTTATGTGAACCTGATGTATTGATATTAGATGAGTCCTCTGCTGCCTTAGACTTTGATTCAACCGAAAGACTGTTCGACAAAATTCGTGAACTTCGTGATGGTGGTTCAGCCATCATTATTGTTACACATCGTATAGCAGAACTAATCAGAATTAGTGACCGATGCACTGTCATGAGAGATGGCAAAGATGTCGGTGTTTTAGAAAAAGAACAAATTACTGAAGAAAACTTACTCCGATTAATGACTGGGCGGGCTGAATCAGCCAAACCTGTTGTCGGAGATGCACATCAAACCACCAGCACTGAATCTGCCTTAAGAATACGAAATATGAAGGTATGGCCAGACAGTGACGCTATTGATTTTGATTTATTGAAAGGTGAAATCGTTGGTTTTACAGGGTTAGATGGTCATGGACAAGATGATTTTGTACGTATTCTAGCCGGAGTAAAAAATGCCAGTGAAGGTTATACCTATGTCAGTACAGATCATGGGCAAGGCTTTGCTGCTATAAAAAGCCTTGAAGATGCTAAAAGCTATGATATTGGCTTCGTATCAGGCGATAGAAAGCGAGAAGGGATTTTACCCAATTTAAGCATTTTCGAAAACTTATTAATGCCTTTATACCGGTCATATTCCAAATTACCGGGCTTACGTTTAATTAACTGGCTTGACCTCCAAGATATTTTTGATTGGGAAGTCGATCGCCTCGCTATCAAAACGGGCCCAAAAGATAACTTAATTACCTCCCTGAGTGGTGGTAATCAACAAAAAGTCATGCTCGGTCGAGCATTTGCACAACACCCTACAACCTTAGTATTACTTGATCCTGCTCGAGGGATTGATTTACACACTAAAAGAGATCTATATAAGCAACTTCGTGAGTTTGCTGATGAAGGCAATTCAGTTATTTATATGTCGAGTGAATTAGAAGAATTTATTGGTTTCTGCTCTCGTGTTTTAGTATTTCGTAATGGCAGTATTTTTGACACCTTTAGAAATGAAACAATTGAAGCCGTTGGCATGCTGGAGTCAATGTTTGGGCGTACACAAGGTGGAGAATCAAAACCGACTTCCTCATCAAATAAAACAGCAAAAACTTCAAATAAACCAAATAAACAGCAGACCCAATCACCGTCTGCTAACCCTATAGATGATAGTCGTTCAGAACAAGTGGAGTTAAACGTGAGCAAATATAACGTCAGCAAGTACTTCAATACGGAAACGCATCAAGTGCCAGTAACCCAAACAGTAATGGACAGTGGCTATAACAGCAACGATGAAGTCCTTTTCGACAAAATTTTAGATACCACGACGCATTATCGCCATGCTTTAAGTCAGGATAATGTCGCTGAAAATACTCAAAAACAAAACACTAGCGCTGTTGAATATAGCCCTAGAGATAAACAACAATTCGATAGTTTGATGAACTTCAAAACACGTCATAACTCACCTATAGATAAGCATGAAAATGGCTTCGCAAGCTACAACATGACCGATGAGAAAACATTTAAAAAATTGATGTCTAGCAAAAAAAATGATACTCAAACAACAAATTTGACCTCAGCTAAAAAAGAGCCTGCAGCAAAAAGCATAACAGAGGTCAATTTACATCCCAATAACATCGAGTATTCAGCCCAAGACTTACAGAAATTCAAACGATTAATGGGTGATTAACAGCACAATATTTCATCAATAACGACCTTAACCTTAAGTGATAAAAATTAAGAGACCATTGTAATGCATACCATTGAGAGCTATAAAAAATGAGTGACGTAAATCAAAAAGAGTTTAAATCAGGTGCAAGTACTTATCTTATGGTGCCGATCTTAATCTTTTTTATTTTACTGATCTTCGCAGTAATAAGAGGCCCAGGATTAATTTCTAGTGCAGGTATTGGTAGTGCCATTATTGTCGTTGCTCCCTTAGTTTTAGCGACCTATGCATTAACAGTCATTGTCATGGCAGGACGTGCGGGTGTTGATCTTTCAATCGGCCCATTAATTGGCTTCATTAATGTTGGTCTAATTCAATTAGTAGGTATCGGTTTTTTAGAGTCTCCAATTGCTGTTTTTCTTTTTGCAATGGGTGTCGGTATTGCTTATCAAATTGTGATGGGATTAATTATTGTATTTGTACGAGTACAACCTATCATTGTTTCCTTAAGTGGTTACCTTGCTCTGGTCGGCCTCAACCTTATCGTGATGCCAAGACCTGGCGGTTTAGCGCCTGAATGGATGCTGGATTGGGGCAGTGGCACAAGCATTTTCTCACCTGTTTTAGCTATTCTTGTTTTGGCAACGATAGGTTGGTACATTTTAGCTAGAACTGCATTTTTCGGTAACCTTAGAATGATGGGCTCAGATGAACGAGCCACCTATACTAGTGGCGTTAATATTAATTTAGTTCGCTTAGGCGCCCACGCTATTGGTGGTATTTATGCGGGGCTTGCTGCACTCACATTTACTTCCTTAATCAGCTCAGGTGACCCAACTCAGGGTACAACATACACTTTAATGGCTGTAACAGCATTAGTACTAGGTGGTGCTAATTTAGCTGGGGGTCGAGGTAGTGCCTTTGGCTCATTATTAGGTGCATTAAATATTTACTTAATCACTTATGCTTTATCAACATTCAATTTCGGTATGGTACAAAGTTATGTCACCGACTTAGCTTATGGCGTTATGCTCGTTGTCTCATTACTGATAAGTATTGCCATTCCTGAGATGCAAAAGCGTGCTCAAAACTTATCGCCTATGATGTTTTTTTCCATTTTGGCCGTCGTCGCTCTGAGTGTGATTATGCATGCCTCAATGGATAACTTAATAGATCCGTTAGCAGCCTCTTTACCTTTTATCCCTTTCTCTCCCGTGGCTGATGTTGTTGATGATTCTTATTCTGCAGGCACCTATTTTTTATTTATTATTCTGGGTGTTGCTCTGACTGCATATGCATTCCGTATGTTGTTTAAATATACCTCAGCCCCAATGCTTGGCTTAATATTAGTCATTATAGTTACGGCTCTAGGCTTAGTATTTAATCCTGAGAATAGTATTGAAATGGCATCGACACCTTCTCAAACTACTCAAATAGTCAGTAATCTTAATTACGTTGATTTCTTTGCTCTAGAAACAATACAGCATAATAAGAGTAGCTACTTTTCTGTTGAAGCTGTAGCCAATTCAACTTATATTCTCATCGCGGTTATTGGGGTGATATTACTCTCATCAATCATGATTCTTACTTCCATACCGACAGTAAATAGTCAGGCTAAACGGAGAGCCTTCTTATCCTTTGTACTCACGATCGCATTTATTGCAGTCAGTGCACTCTTTTTCAAAGACTATGACCAAGCCTATTTGATGAGTAATTTATCAGGTGAAGTCTATGCAATCTTACTCGTGGGACTACTCCTATTCACAATAACAATGCCACTTGTTAATACGGTGATACCGAATGTGTCAAATGTGTTTATTGGCGGTATAGCTATCTTAGCTGTGACCTGTGTTTATTTCTTTTCAGGTAACAATTCAGTAGAGCAAACTGACACTCATTACCGAGCACCGATCATCATGACAGATCTTTCGGCACCGACCACACCTAAAATAGACTATTCAACTCCACGTCGTAGCATAGAGCCATCAAGCATCAGACTCTCTTCTGAACTGGCTTATATCTGCTTTATTATCATTTTATTTCAACTATTTATACGTATTGCAATGGGTGAAAACAGTTTCCGAAGCTTTTGGCGTCATTGGCATATACCTACGTTTGCAGCAATCGCATGGGGAGCTCTATTTTATGCCACTGGCGTGCCGTTCTGGAAAATCATTACGGTCATCGCTATTGCCATAATATCAGCCCCAAATGTCATGCATATCATTAACACTTACCTTCTCAAACATACCAATTTCTTTGGTGCCGGTAATAAAGAACAGGTACAAAAAATATGAATCATATAATTAAGGATAGGAATATTTAATATGCAAAAGTCCGCCTTTTCTTTTTATAAGCTGTTGGGGCTATTTATAGCTGTCATTATTTCTGGTATCAGTGCCATTTTAGGCTGGCTAGATAATGTACCCACACAACACGTTGTTTTTTATACTGTTGCTATATTTGCATTAGTATTATGGGGTTGGTATCACTTATCAGTACGTTGGGTATATCCAGAGCAAATTCATACTGATTCTAACCTGCCTTTAAACAACCAAGCAATACCAGAGCAAGTAACAACTGATATAGATGAAAATGAACCTAGCTATATTGCTTCACTAATCTCAAGGAAAAAAAGCACTATCCTTGGCATATTATTATTGACGGCAATCTTCCTTGGCTTTTCCTTTGCAATGGAAGGTTTTTTCCAGTGGCGAAATATTCTATCAGTTATCACTTTAGTACTCTTCTTGGGTATAGCAATCGCTATTAATAAGAATGTCAAAGCCAATAAAAGTGCCTATATGGGGCTTGTTGTACTGATCGGTTTATTTATTATCGGTACCTTAGTTGTGGAAGGATTTCTATCCACATTAAACCTTAAATCGATGCTGTTGTTTGCCTCATTTCTTGGTTTAGCATGTATCGGTCAAACATTGGTTGCATTATTAGGTGGCTTAGATCTCTCCATCCCTTTTGTTATAGGTTCATCGAATATTGGCCTCATGTTTTTGCTGAATTTAGGTATTCCACCGTGGTTATGTTTCATTGCCATTTTATTAATCGGGGCAGGTATTGGCTTTATCAATGGCGTACTGAGTTTTCGCTTACAAGGTCAGGCACTTATATTAACTCTGGGTGTCGGGTTCGCCGTATCAGGTGGTGCTCAAATTCTGACAAGTATCGGTACAGAGTTCGGCGGCAATGTATTTGGTGAAGTCCCTAGGTGGCTGGTTAATATCGCTTCTGTTAACGGTAACTTTATTGGCATTAAAATTCCTCCTGTCGTCATTATTTGGGTTTTAGCCACCATTATTATGATCGTCGGTTTACGTAACTCAAGCTGGGGACGTGGACTCTATGCGCTTGGAGGTAGTAGAACAGCCGCTGCCCGTTTATCTATTTCAGAAAAAAGCTACTGGATCGGCGTATACACCATTAGTGGCCTCGTTTCAGCATTTACAGGTGCCTTATTACTTGGTTGGAGTGGCGGTGGTTTTATCGGTGTAGGTGATCAATACCTCTTTATGACCTTAGCGGCTGTCGTCGTTGGTGGCACCTCTCTCTTAGGCGGTCGGGGTGGCTATGGTTTTACCGTTATTGGCGTACTGGTATTACAAGTTTTATCTTCATTCCTTGTCGGCCTAGGTTTAAGTTTTCAAGGTCAACAATTTGTATTTGGTCTGATGATATTACCAATGGTCGCGCTATATGCTCGCTCGCCTCATATAAGAACACAAATTTAACACTAGGGTATATGACACCAGTATTTTCTGCTGTCATTTTTTATAAAAGAAAAATAGATAACTGAGGAATTTCATGAACAAAATGTTATTACCAACCGACGTTGTAGGTGGCTCATTCTGGCTATTGTCAATGGCCATGATTGGCGCTGCTATTTTTTTCCTAATGGAAAGAAATAATGTAGCTCATAAATGGCGAACAACAATGGCCCTTCTTGGCGTAACCATGCTCATAACAGCCATTTTTTATCATTATGCCAAAGGTATGTGGGTACAGACTGGAGAAGCGCCCATCATTTTGCGTTATATAGATTGGATCTTATCTCAACCCATGCAGGTGGTTTTATTTTACGTCATGTTAACCGCCGTATCCCAAGTATCAAGTGCCCTATTTTGGCGCTTGTTAATTGGGTCATTAATTATGGTGATCGGTGGTTTCTTAGGTTATGCAGGCTATATGAGTGCAACCTTAGGATTCATTATCAGTGTAATTGGGTGGCTATATATTCTCGGTGAGCTTTATATGGGTGAAGCAGGAAAAGCAAACCTAGAAAGCGGCAACGAATCAACAAATATGGCCTTTAACGGTTTACGACTCATTGTAACGATTGGCTGGGCGATTTATCCCCTTGGCTACTTTATCAATAACCTTGGCGGCGGTGTAGATACCAACAGTTTAAACATTATCTATAACCTAGCCGATTTTTTAAACAAAATCATCTTTGGCTTTGTCATTTATAGGGCAGTAGTAAATGACTCAAAAGCTTTAAGAGACTCAGCTAAAGAGGCAACAAAATAATGACAACTTTTAATAGGAGTACAACATCATGACGGGTGCAGATATTATTGCAGTCATAATTCTGACAGCGCTAAGCATTGCAATATTGGTTTATTTATTACATTGGTTATATCAGCGGTCGTCAAAAGAAATATCGTTTGTTAGGACCGGACTAGGTGGTGAAAAAGTAGTCTTGAGTGGCGGTGCATTTGTACTCCCTATTATTCATGACATTACAACTGTTGGTATGAGAACACTACGCATAGAAGTAAAGCGTGGTGGTGATAAATCATTTATTACTAAAAACCGCATGCGTGTGGAAATGGTCGCTGAATTTTATGTCCGTGTCACACCATCAGAACAAGCCGTCTCTGTTGCAGCGGGTTCATTAGGACGAAGAACATTAGAGCCTGAAAGTTTACGTGAACTGGTCCAAGGTCGATTTGTAGATGCATTAGGTATTGTAGCTGCACAAATGAGCATGGATGAAATTCAAGAAAAACGTGGTCAATATATTAAATCAGTCAAAGCCATTGTTGCTGAGTCATTAAGTGAAACCGGTCTTGAGTTAGAAACAGTTTCACTCACCAGCTTAGATCAAGCGAGTTTAGATGTATTTAATCCATCAAACGCATTTGATGCTGAAGGTTTAACTCAACTCACAGAACAAATTGAATCTAGAAAGAAAAAACGTAACGATATTGAACAAGATACGGCTATTAAAATTCGTAGTAAAAATCTTGAAACAGAACAACGTTCATTAGAAATAGATAAAGAACGTGAATTTGCTAGATTAATGCAAGAACGTGAAATTGCTAAACAGCGTGCTAAAGAACATTCAGAAATGGCGATCGAGGTTGCAATTCAAGAGCGTCTTGCCGAAGAAGCCAAAATAAAAGCAACTGAAGATATCGAAAAAGCACGTATTTCTCAAAAAGATACACTTGAGGTAGAACGTTCATTACGTGAACACGAACTAACTTTACAAATAGAAGAACGTAGAAAGTTACGTAATGAAATTGAAAAAGATGCTGAAATTGAGATTCAACAGAAAAATCTTGAAGCTGAAATGAAAAAGTTAGATATTGAAAAAGAAAGTGAATTTGCGAAGTTACAACAGCAACAAGACATAGCGATTCAATCTGCAAAACAAAAATCTGAAGTCGTTAAGGAAGAATCAGAACGTTACAGAGACTCAGAACAAGCACAATTAAAAGCACAAGAAAATGTCAAAAAACTAAAAATAGAACAAGCACGCAGCATCGAAACTTCTCGTATTGAAAATGAAGAAAAAACGATGACACGTGAAATTGAAAAACGTAAATTATTGGCAGTCGAAGAACAAGATCGTGAATTAGTGATCGCTGAAAAAGAAGTGCAAGTATTAAAAGCTAACGAAAATAAAGAGAAATTTCGTGCCTTGCTAACAACGGCAGAGGAACAAGTCTCTTCAGCACGTGCAATTGAAGTCGCTGAACGAAATAAAAAGCTGATGCTACTTAAAGCAAAGCAAGAAGGTGAGAGTGAAGCAATTCAAATCACCACATTAGCCAGAGCAGAAAAAGAAGCCTCCCAAGAACGTGAGCAGGCTGAAAAATATACAACGTTGGCCAGTAAATTACGTTATGAAATTGATGCCGCAGGCCACTCAATGCTTAACGAAGCTGAAAATATGCGTAGTGATGCCAGTAGAAATAGCGACTTACGCATGGAGCTGGCTAAGAACCTTGATTCAATTATTCGTGAATCAGTCAAACCTATGGAAAACATTGACGCCATTAAGATTTATGAAGTTAACGGCATGCCAGGCTTTAAAGAAAGTCATGGTGGTGGCGGTGGTGACAATGGTGCTGGCGTAGGTCCAAATAGTGGTAATAACTTATCCGATAACATCGTTAATTCAGCCTTACGTTATCGTGCACAAGTGCCCTTTGTAGATAACTTACTTGATGAAATTGGTATGTCGTCAAACGAAATTGGCAATATCAAAAACATCTTAGGTGATTACAAAGGTGACGGTGATACTTCTAGTGCTGGCACTAGCGAGTAGCACGTTGATTAATCACATGTCTAAAAACTTTAAGGAGCACAACAAAACTTGTTTTGTTGTGACTCCTGATGGTCTATCGAGTGGGTTGAGGAGTATTAAATAACATGTCTGATGGTATCATATGGCTCTTTGTTTTATTAATGCTTTACTGGGCCTATTGCTTTTTTTGGGGTGTTAGAGCATCACGTCGCGTTACGACTGCTGGGGATTATTTCCTTGCAAATAGAAGCTTATCCCCTTGGGTATTTGCTTTAGCTGCGACCGGTATTTCATTTGCAGCGTGGACATTTATGGGCCATCCCGGCCTTGTCTTTCGTGATGGATTCCAGTTTACCAGCGCCTCTTTTTATGGTGTCATCGTTGCACTTTCTGGTGTCATTTTACTCAAACGGCAGTGGATGTTAGGTCAACGGTTTGGGTATATAACATCAGGTGAAATGCTCACAGATTACTTTAAAGGCAGCGCCTTACGAAATATTTCTGTTGGTATTGCCCTCTTATTTGGCATCCCATTTGTGGCAATGCTATTTGGTGCTTCAGGCTTTTTGATTAGTGAATTAACTGAAGGTGCAGTATCTCGAAACGTCGCTATGTGGGGTCTATCGAGCTTCGTTTTACTTTATAGTGTTATTGGAGGCATGCAAGCAATAGCCAAAGTTGCCGTAGTTCAATGTATATTATTTATTATTGGCATGATGGTTTTAGGCACTTATGCACTTGATTTAGTCGGCGGTTTTGACTCACTAAATATTAGTCTTGCCAATATAGCTCAAAATGTAAGTAGTCACTTAGGTTCAACTCAGGGCTTAGGTGGTGGTGATTTTTCAGGCTACTTTGCAACACCTGGTGTTATCCAATGGACCAGCGGTTTAGGGATTGAAACACCTATCGGCGGACCATGGACATCTATTATGATACTCACTTTCATGATGTCAGTAATGGGACTACAAGCATCACCTGCTTTTTCAATGTTAGGGTTCTCTAGCCAGTCACCACGCGGATTTGCAATCCATCAAATTTGGGGAGCAGCCTGTTGTGTTGGCCTGTTAATGTTGATATTTGCAACATTCCAAGGCGTCGGTGCTCATTTACTAGGTGCTAATGAAGCTGTCAATAATTCAGGACTTGCAATAGCCTCATTATTACCCGCTATTTCAGCCTCTCAACAATCAGATTTAGTCGTCAATTACATCAGACTTATTGGTGAAAGCCTACCTTGGTTAATTGGCTTCTTAGGTGTATGTGCCGTAGCAGCATTACAGGCGACTGCCGCTACATTCATGTCTACAACGGGTAGTATTTTAACCCGTGATGTTTATTTACGCAGCATAAATCCAAATGCCACTGATGAGCAACAAATAAAAATCGCTCGCGTCTGTACGGGATTAATATTCCTTGCTGCACTGCTATTAGCCTCATTTTCTATGGAAGCAACGTTAATGATGGGGGGCTTAGCTATCGCCTGTGCATTTCAGTTATGGCCATCATTACTCGGTGTCACTTGGTTTTCATGGATCACCCAACGCGGTGCAACAGCAGGTTTAATTGTTGGCCTAATCGCTGTTGTGTTAACTGAATCATTAGGACAAAAAATAACAGGTGGAGCATTACCTTGGGGTGTTTGGCCATGGACGATTCATTCAGCCGTTTGGGGCATGTTTTTTAATATTGTTATTTGTTTAATTATTTCAACCACCACAAAAGATTCAGATCGGAGTCGACGAGAAGCTTTTCATGGTTTTTATCGTGAATACAGTCATGCTAAATCGCGACATGACCGTTGGTCAAAACCTGTTGCTGGGGTCATGGTGATGGTATGGATGTTTTTTGCAATTGGTCCTGGTTCTCTTCTAGGTAACATTATTTTTGGGCAACCAAATACAGGTTATGAGTCATGGATATTTGGCATGCCATCAATTTGGGCATGGCAAATTCTTTGGTGGCTACTCGGTATCGGCATGATTTGGTTTTTAGCGAATAAGATGCATATGTCGACAGACCTAGAACAAAAAATTGTAAGTGTAATAAGTAAATGAAATCTAAAAATTTCGAATCTCTATTTAATAAAAAAGTTTAAAGGAAACCCTGATCATGTTAAGAATTACTGGTTATAGTGATAAATATTCTATTTGTCCTGGTGATGACATTCAATTTTATATCAACTCTGAAGACAATGAAGTATATGATGCTCAAGTTGTCCGCTTAATACATGGTGATACTAATCCAGAAGGTCCAGGCTATAAAGAAGAAGAAATTAATGCCTCTTGTAATAAAAGTTATGCAGGTAAAAACCAACGGATCCATGGTGGCTCTTATATCATCGTCCCTCAAGACGAGCGATTAAATGTAGAAAGTTTCACCTTGCAGTGTTACATCTTTCCAACGACACCAGAGAAAGGCCGACAAGCCTTAATGACAAAATGGGTCGAAGAATCAAACAGCGGTTATGGCCTCTTTATTGATGAAAATAGCTGCTTATCCGTTGAAATTGGAGATGGTTCAGGTCTCACTATGAAGCTTTCTAGTGATAAAGAGTTATTACGTAAAGTTTGGTACTTGGCTGCTGTCAGCTACGATGCACGTACCGGACGAGTCACTTTATATCAGCAACCTGTCGTTACCTCTACTAATGGCGGTTTAGGCCAAGGTTTACTTAATCCAGCTGAAGATACTACTGCGATTGTTGAATCAATTAACAGTATGCATCCTGCTATTAATGACGCGCCATTTTTAATGGCTGCAAGTACCTTAGAAGAACGCTCAGGCAGAACCATATTTGGTGCTCATTTTAAAGAAGCCCCTTCCCCTATCGAGCTTCCAGAACAAGTGAATACTTACAATGGTAAAATAGATCGTCCAAGATTATCACGACGCGCCTTATCTAAAGCAGACATTGAAGCATTAGCACGTGGTTATCAAGGTTGTGCCGCTGAGTTACGTAATGATGTCGTTGCTGCATGGGATTTTCAGGCCAACATCACTAAAAACATAGCTTCAACACAGATTTTAGACATGTCTACATCTAGGCTTCATGGCCATATTATTAATATGCCATGTCGCGGTATGACAGGCTTTAACTGGACTGGTGATGAAATTGTGTATCACCATAAACCTGAAGAGTATGGTGCGATTCATTTTCATGATGATGATATTGATGATGCTCGCTGGGATGTTGATTTTAACTATACTATTCCAGAAGATTTAAGAACCGGCGTTTATGCTGTTCGCTTACGTATTGGTGGTGTAGATTCACCCGATACTGAAGATTATATTCCTTTTGTTGTAAGGCCACCCCGTGGAAAAACAACGGCTAAGCTAGCCTTTATTCTACCAACAAACAGTTACATGGCTTACTCCAATGATAACTTAGCCACTAACTGTGTTGTAGCGGAATTATTGGCCGGTAAAGTCCCTGTCATGTCAGCGGCTGACCTTTACTTGAATGAACATCGCGAGTATGGCTTATCCACTTACTCGCTTCACTCCGATGGCAGTGGCGTCAGTTATTCTTCACGTCTACGCCCTATTTTGAATATGCGTCCTAAATATCGCCATTGGTTATCACCTTCTCTTTGGCAACTAAACGGTGATTTACATTTAGTAGATTGGTTAGAAGAAAAAGGCATTGAATATGATGTTCACACCGATGAAGATTTAAACCGTGAAGGCGTCGCATTACTTAATAAATATCAGACAGTGCTGACAGGTAGTCACCCTGAGTATACCTCTGAAAAAATGTTTGCTGCTTATGAAAAATATCAACAAGATGGCGGCCGTTGGATTTACTTAGGTGCTAATGGTTTCTATTGGATCAGTGAATATCATCCTGATAATCCAAATATTATTGAAGTACGTAAAGGTGAAGCTGGCACACGTGCATGGACAGCCAACCCAGGTGAATATAACAATGCCTTTGATGGTAAGTTTGGTGGAATGTGGCGAGCTCGAGGCCGTATTCCAAGTAAGTTATGTGGACTCACATTTACAGCCTATGGCTTTGATGTATCGTCATATTACGTACGTGATAAAGATAGTGAGCGTCCAGAAGCAGCTTGGATCATGGACGGTGTTGGTCATGGAGAACGCATAGGTGATTTCGGTCTAGTGGGTGGTGGTGCTGCAGGATTAGAGTTGGATCGTTATGACTTAGAATTTGGTACACCTCACGATACCTATTTATTAGCACATTCGGAAGGTCATACTAATTTAATGCTTCAGGTGAACGAAGAAATTCACTTCTCTGTTCGTGGTTATCATGGCGGTGGTACAGAAAACCCAATGGTTAGAGCCGATATGATTTATTACAAAACTCCGAATGATGGTGCCTTGTTTGCACCAGGTTCTTTGTCATGGTGTGGCAGTCTTTCTCATAATAATTACAACAATAATGTCTCTCGAATTACTGAAAATGCAATTCGTGGTTTCCTTAAAGAAGGCCCGCTACCTTAACCTTTAATCCTTAACCATAATTTATCAGAGGTAATAATATGACCACACAAGAGCAATCAGAAATGATGGATCCACCAATGGGAAAATCTGTTGTTGGCACCAGTACTTTGCCCCAAAATGATTTAGAAAAAAGCGTAATGGCTGGTCTTGATGAAGAGAAAGTCAATGATTTAGCCAAATGCTTATTTACACTAAACAATAGGCGCTATGGTCCTATTGCTGGCGCTTATGTAGCTGTATGTACCAAACCTGATGAAGAATGGTGTGTCGGTCAGCTTAATGCTGACCGAGCCAAACCTATCATTCTATTTGAAGATAAGGTTTTTAATTCGCCTGAACTAGCACAACAAGAAGCTATGCGACTTAAACAAGAGCGCGGCGAACCACCCCCTTGCCGCAACCATTAAACAATAAAGTTCATTGCAATAAATGAGGAACAAAACATGTTAGATAAACCAAAAGGTGTAAAGGCTAACGAAGCATACACTGAAACAGATGATTACATGACACGTACTTTTATCATGCCGTTATTATTTGATGAAGAATCACGTCGTCGACTAATTTCTGAACATAAAGCTAACCCTGTTGGTACCGCACCTAGAAATGGTCGCGGTCATATAGAGCATAGCCAAGATCTCAGAACCGTATTAGATAAATTACGCCGTCATCCAATGACAGGAAAGTACGTCAGTATCTGCGTGCGTATGTTTCAAGAATACAAAATAGGCATTGCATCAGGCGTTCGTGGACAACCGGTTAAAATATTTGAAGAGACCTACTCCTCAGAAGAAGCCTGTGAACATGCAATTTTTTTAAACCGTATCGCAGATTTAATGGAAAAATACAGTTAGATATAAAATTAAACAATTGCGATTCTTTTCTATAATCAAAAGGATTAAAAATGAAAAAAACATTTAACAAGCTTGCCATAGCAACACTAGTTACCGCAGCTTCAATGTCAGCGAATGCCTTTGAAATTGAGAGTAATGGCTGGACATTTTCCGTACACGGTAATGTTAATGCCAGCTATATAAGCTCTAGTTGTGATAACAGTAGCAGCGTGGTTGATGGTGCATTTTTGTGCAGCGGTTCCCAAGAACCAGATGCCATCTCAAATGGTTACCTACCTACCATAATTGAGTTTGGCCTAGCCACTCAAAAAGGCGGCTATGATGTTGCCGTGCACTTTACCTTTGATCGTGGCCTTGATACCAACGAAGCATTTAATGGTAGTAATAGCGGAACCAGTGATGAAGGTTTCCGTATTTGGTTAGATATCGGTAACGATGAGATTGGTAACGTTATGCTCGGTCGTAGCTGGGGCGTATTTGCCTACGATGCTACCTTCCAAGATATGACTGTCTATGGTGTCGGCGGCCCATTTTTTGTTGCTAATCCTGTCAATACACAATTAGGCGGTGCAGGTACTGGTTATATCTTTATGGATCGTATCACGCAAGCCACTTGGACTTTACCTACCAGTGATGCTTGGGTAGCTCAAGTTGGTGCCTACCAACCACTTGATTTTTATGGTGGTGGTGAGACAGGCTCAGAACTACCTGGTGCACATGGACGTTTACGCTATAACTTTGAGCAAGGCTTTATTTCTAGCTCATTTATAACCCAAGATGTTGATGTCAAAGCTGTTAAAGCTACAGCAGCATCTAATTATACTGCTGTAGCTTATGATATTACCGGACAGTTTAACGTGGATGATTTATCACTCACGGCCAGTTACTTTAAGGCGGATGGCTTAGGGCATACAGGTTTATTTATTGGTGCTGTAGATCCTATGGGTAAAGAACGTGAAAGTGATGGTTACTATGTGCAAGGTACTTATACGCTAGGCAGTACTAAATTAGGCCTTAACTATGGTGTCAGTAACTTAGATACCACAAATAATGATGCAGACAATACCTTAGAAGAAAAAGGCAAACTTACCGCAGGTGTTTATCATACACTGACATCAGGTGTAACTGTTACAGCCGAATACTCGAAAGTTGAAGCTGAAAACAAAGCAAGTAAAGAAATTGATAATGACATATTTAGTGTTGGCGCCATCTACTTCTTTTAGGTAAAAGTAAATAGCGATTACTAAATGGCTAAAGATATTTTAGCCATTTAGTTTAGCTTTTAAATAATTTTCCTCTATCTCATTCAATAATAACTTACCTTAGTCACAAGCCATATATTTACCCAGAGCACAGTAACTCATTTTCCTCTAGGTTGAATACCTATCAAACCAATTAAACCTGAACCCAATAACCATACTGCTCTTGGAATAGGCACAGATGAAACTTGTGATTTCAATTGAGAATTCCTTAACTTTAAAGTCTCATAAGGATTTTTATCTCGTCCATCTAATTCATATGGAGCGATTAATGTTCCAGAAGAATTTATAAATTCTATACTGAAAAAACTTCTAGTTTCATGTTCAGCAATTCTGTATTAATCGAACAAAATCTATCTCGGTAGCCGTGTTAAAAGTTAACGCCCACAGGGCATCCATTTGAGTAGTATAAAATGAGCTTCCTCTATTAGTACTTACACTGCCATCTATCGCTAATTCAGCTCCCCATTTAGTGGCATACCAATGGTCTTATCAGGCAATACTTCCTTAAAAAGACAAGCTTGTCACCACATTCTCAGGAGAAACTAAATGAAGTAGCCACTCAATTAAATTAACGTCCCCGAAAAACATTGAAATTTAAGACGCCATCACACACGATTGAGAAGAGTGTTGCAATGATTGCTTGAATCTACAGCGGCCTTTTTTAAGATCTCAACTTCCTCCTTAAGCCGTGCATTATCTTGGCGTAAGGTGGTGAGTTCACTTTGTTCGTCTTTCTTGGGCCTACCGCGTTTTTCTGGAAAAGCATTGTCAGCTTTGTCGCTCAGTTGCTCTTTCCACTTATAGAGTTGATTTCTACGTATACCTAGCTCAGAAGCTATTTCAGGTGACGGTTTGTCTGATTGCGCCATCATGCGTAAGGCTTCTAGTTTGAATTCACGTGTAAAAGTTTTGTACGGTTTTCTGTTGCTGGTCATTGGGATACGCCTGGACGGTATAGTGTCCTCTATTTAATGTATCCGTTAACATCTAGCAGGTTCAATCTAACCCCATTGATTTCTTTAATCTGGGTGACAAAAGATTCAGGGGCTTGGTCTCATCCCACATTGTTCAAGCATAGATTGCCAAAGTTCGGTATGTTGTTGAATAGCCTTACCAAAACCACCCCAAGTACTGAGTTTAGCTGTGGAGAATTGTTGCTTGTATTGCTTAAATTCAACAGATGGTGCGGCGATAAAATTGGCCATTTTATTTAATTCAGGAAGTATTATTTGAGTTTGTTGATGTGTTTTTGCGATATAAGGCTGAATTTTTGCAATGTAGATATTGAAAAAAAACTGTTCCATTATCTCTGCTTTTGGGTTGCTTTTGTTGTTGTAACAAATTGGTTTTTTTAGCCGATGAGCCATTATGATATTAGCTTGTTTTAAATATTGGGTAATGACTTTTGTGGATTTGAGTAACTGTCCTGCAGAAGCATCATACTGCCATTGATAAAGTAATTGATTAAGAATTGTTGTGTCTGTTTGGTATTGTTGGCTAAGTAACTGTTCAATTAATTTGTTTAGTTTAGATAATTTTCTGCTAGTTGTAGAATGGCCTAAATCATTCATTAAAGGATAAAATCCATCAGAGTAACTTAGATAATTTGTTATCTCATCATTTGTCCATATTGCATTCCACAACACTTTTGGCAATTGTGCTTTTTTATACATAACCACTTGTTGGATTGTGTCTTGTAATTCTGCACCATTTTTGTTTTGTTCAATGCATTTCTCTGCTGCCGTTATGAAACGTAATTCATAATCAAGTCTCAAGGCTGGTTTCATTACTTTGCCTAAGACGCTATTCTTTTCACCCGCCAGTACTTGTAATTCACAGCCATATAAAGAGAAAAATTGCAGCATGTTAACGGTGTAAGGCTCAATCTCGTAGCGTCTGTATTTAATACTTGGTAACCTATCGAGTGCAACAACATCAATTGATGTTTGCTGATATTCTAGAACACGAGACAGTCTTTCAAGGTATTCATCCAGCATCGTATCTGGCCTACTAAATGGATCACAACCGGATAAAAAAATACAAACTAGAACTAACCAAGAAAACTTAATGATCTTAGTTAGCCAAATAAAGTTGAGGTAATGATGCAATAACATTGCTTAGTTTCTTAAGCGGTTTAATCTGCCTAATTCTTTTAACACCTAGTCTAAATTATTTAATGTAAATCAAACAAAAAACGAGGTCAAGTATCCTATTGACTGTTTATAACAGTATAAAAATAATGGGCTCCGTAAAGGGGTCAATACCCTTTCAGGTGAAAACAACTGAATTATAAATATAAACAACAACTTACCATACAAAGGGTAGTGTCCCCTTTTAGTTAAATCTCCAACGGCTTCCTCCAAAAACTTTTTCTTCACAAAAACAATGGCATTTAATGCAATCGACTGTGTTGCAGCAGCCACGCCTCTTTCCACTGCCAAATAAGTCAAAAATCGCTCAATATCAGCATCCCCCAAATTTGATGGATGTTGCTTATTATTAAAAACTATGAAATATTTAACCCAATAGAGGTAACTTGTGATGGTGCGTCGGCTATACCGCCGAACTCACATAAATGACTCAATGGATTGCAAAAAGGGAGATTTACTCATGGTGTTAGCCTCATCCTTGAAAACTCTTCTTTAAAATAACGGATTAAACAGTGAAGTCAATAATTATAAAACCAATGGCCTTATTTTTTTCTTTAAAAAAATGGCTGGATAAAATCCCTCTATTATTCAATGGTATGGCGCCTTCTCCCAAACAAATAGAAAAATTAAAAGGCCGCCCTATAATAACTATTATGAGGCCGAAGGCCTCATTAACATACTGTTATCTCTAAAGCACTTTGTGAACGTGTTGGTATTTTCAATATAAAATTATAGCCTTAACAAGGGAAGTCTAATGAAATTATTTAAATATCAATTAAGGTTTGTAGTGCTTTTAATTCTTATCCCTTTAGCTAACAACGTATCAGCAGCTAAAGGATGTACTATCCATGCAGTAGATGGGACTACAAAACATAGATTAAAACTTGTATCGTTTCCTGGTAATTCTAATTTCGCACAACATTTTTTACGTCAAATTTTAGAGATCCAGAAAATTTTAGGAATATCAGATAGTGATATGCCCTTGGTGGGAATATATGACGATAATGATGGGAAAAATGCAGTTGCGATTTCTAATATATGGATGCCTACTACAGATGCTTTTTGGGCTAATTATTCGAGGCCAAACGAAACCAAAAGAAATACAATTCTGTTTGGCGAAAACATGTTATGGGAATTAGCGTACCCTACTACGGGCGATAATTTAAATACTGCTGAAATATTCGCTGTTTTAGCTCATGAGTTTGCACACCATACCCAATATCTACTTGAGCAAAATCCTAAATCAGAAATAGAAGAAGAAATAGTACGAAATCTAAGATCGGCTAGAACGCCACAAATTGAATTAATGGCGGATGCTATTTCAGGGTGGGTTTTTGGAATAACAGAGGTTCGTGGTAATGCTAAACGTAGTAAAAAAACACTACTACGGACATTGGAACGTATGTATAACCTTGGAGATTATGACTTCAATAGCCCTAATCATCACGGTACACCTAAAGAAAGAGTTTCAGCTTTTTCATTTGGATATGATCTCGCTACAAATACGACCAAAACACCATACTTGGTTTTTCGCGCTACTTTTAATCGATATGTTGGTTGGGATGAAAACAATAGATAACAAGTGCCAGCACTCAGAAAAACCACTCGCTACGCTCCTGGTTTTCTGGTGTGGCGAGCGTTAGATTTTATTGAGCTGTCAAATCTATGAAGAAAGTGTATGCATACCTAAATATTGATCACCCTATAGTTGCTTGGGGTGCATATAGAGGAGTACTAGTATCTGCTAATGCTGAACATCAGCCTCCCAACTGCCCTGTTTCTATGATGTTCGCAGGAATCATTTCACATCAAAACAACGCAAGGCTATCTAATGAGCTGATTATTGAAAAGTATAGGCAGCAGTACTTTCCTAGCCTCCCCTCTAGGCTATCAGGAATGTATTTCTTTGAGTCAGAGAGCGATGCTAACTTGGTTAACGATTGGGGTGAACACTTCTCACCAGAGTACCTTGCAGAAATTGAGCTCTATCCAACCTCAAAGGTATCAAGACATGATTCTAATTGGGTTACTTTTGCCCTACTAGATACTAAAGGTCATCTAATTGACAAATCCTGGATACATAACTATTGGTCAGGCTTAGAATACCCAGAAAAAATACCTGTATGGGAGCTTATTGCTCATGGTCGAGCGGTTATATGCGGGACTCGTTTGCGTGAAAAGGCATACAAGAAATTAAAGGGGACGCTTTGATCTTCCCCCAAACGACTGGACACTAGTTGCTATTATAAAACGCTTTCTCAAAGTTATCTGGTGACAGGTAATTTAATGTTGAATGACGTCTTACTCTATTGTAAAGAAATTAAAGGGGACGCTTCCTGACGAATCCCCACGAAATAAGTAGTAAAAACAGACAACTAATATCTTTATAGAGGGAACTCTCACGACATTAAGTGATCAGATCAAATACCAAAGATCACCAATCAGGAAATGCCATGAGAGTAGACCGTATTGTGGAACAGTTTATAAGTGAAGTCACGCCTTGTATGCA
>Ga0209495_1000407_pt1 | contig 34184 bp, 35 predicted proteins | sample EN1Hudsemesocosm_FD_184629 | JGI IMG/M metagenome (GOLD analysis project Ga0209495, IMG submission 184629) | Methane-oxidizing microbial communities from mesocosms in the Hudson Canyon - EN1E Hudson Canyon (SPAdes) (version 2) | ecosystem: Environmental > Aquatic > Marine > Cold seeps | place... | reverse complement strand
CCTGGCAATCGTCACCATGAAAAAGCAATATCCGGGACATGCAAAGCGGGTAATGATGGGTGTTTGGTCTTTCCTTAGACAGTTCATGTACACCAAATTTGTCATCGTCGTTGATGACGATGTTAATGCACGTAATTGGGAAGACGTAATCTGGGCGATTACCACGCGAATGGATCCAGCCCGCGATACGACCTTGGTTGAAAACACCCCTATCGATTATCTCGACTTCGCGTCGCCTGTTTCTGGTTTAGGATCAAAAATGGGAATGGATGCCACGAACAAGTGGCCCGGCGAAACAGACCGCGAATGGGGTACCGCGATTGAAATGAACAAAGACGTAAAACAGCGCGTAGATGATATGTGGCAAACCTTGGGTATCGATAACATCAGAAAAAGTCATTAATGCCGAAAGTATTCTTATCCGCGCAAGGGCAAAGCTTCCCATGTGCGAGAGATGAACGCTTTCTCGATGCGGCAAACCGCGCCGGTTTTCGTTTACCGGTTAGCTGCAAAAACGGTGTGTGCGAAATTTGTCACGCACGGTTAATTGAGGGTAAAGCTTGGCAAGGACGCGCCACTCGCAAAACAAAACGCGCGACGCCGGCGGCAAGCGAAGAAATTTTACTTTGCCATAGCGGCCCAGAAACAGACTGTATAATCTATGTTGAGAACGTATATGGCCCAGGTGAATTACCGGTGAAGAAATTTGTTTGTCAGATTGAAGAAGTAACTGAAATGCAGGCGCACGTTTTTCGTGTCCGATTGAAAGCGCCCGCCGGAAAACTACCCGAGTTCTATGCGGGGCAATATTTATCGCTCGATCTCCCCGAGCGAGAGGGAGCGCATTACTTTTCTATCGCTTGTGCGCCAGGGCAGCGCGAAATTGAACTACACATTCAAGCAGATCCGCATATCGAAGCGGCAGTCGAAACGGTAAATTTTCTGAGACAAGAACGGCTTGTGAAAATTAGCCTTCCTTTTGGCGAAAGCTGTTTGCATACGATACCTGAGCAACCGGTAATTTTACTTGCCGCCGGGACTGGCTTTGCCCAAATGAAAAGTCTCATCGAATTCTTATGGCAAAACAACTTTAAACATCCCGTTCACCTTTACTGGACGGTGCGCAAAGCAAGTGATTTATATGCTGAGACCCTCGCCGAAGATTGGGCGGCACAATATACAAACTTCAACTTTTCTAAGCTCATAGGTGAAGCACAGGACGAGCAATGTACAGAACACCACGAGGGCCTTGCCGAGGCGGTGCTAGCCGACGCATTACCGCTTAAGATAGCAAAAGTATTTGTAAGCGGCTCGCCAAAACTCGTGTTCTCAGTAAAACATCGGTTAACACAGGCAGGCATGCCCGAAACAGCTTTTTATTCTGATGTACTTGAATATGCGAAACCGGAAGATTTCGGATTTTAGACAGATAAATAAATATCTTGAAACTAAAGTGCTTACTTTCCTTGAGCCAGCTCGAGCGGCGGTAAATCCATTAGGCTAATGAGTTCTTGATAATGAGCATCTAAGGCTGTTGGTGAGCCGTCTATACGTTGTTCCAATCGACAAACTTCGGCAATCGTTTCTAAACGACGCTGAAGGCGATGACTTGCTTCAAAATATTGCTGCGCCTTGCCCCAAAGTTGTTTGCGTGAAGCAATACGCCCCAGCGCTAACAGTAAGGCCGCATTATTCGGTCGCTCTTTTAGCCAATTCTCCGCACAAATTAATTGCTCTGCAGGCTTAGAGGCCTGCAGCAAACCATAACGCTCAACCCATTCATCGCACCACTGCTTATTCAGGGCTTTGCGTAATAAGCTCTCGGCCTCATCAAATTGCCCTAAACGACTTAATTCGCCCACATAACTGGCAATCAGCGGCTCACTAAAGCGAAGTTTATCTGGCACGCGCATCCAAATGCTCGCGAGCTCTTCCGCACCTTTCGGTATTTGATTACGATTTAAAAGCTCGTCCGTTTTACCGACGAACAATTTCTGCCAAGCCAGATTATTGAAATAAGCATCGCGAGCTGATTCTTCATTCCCCTTACCTTTCAGATTTTGCAATTTCTCAAGCGTCGTGACCAAACCGTCCCAATCTTCAAGCTTATAATAGACGCCACGGAGCAGTTTCAATACATAGGTATGCTTCGGTTTTTCTTGATGCAAACGACGCAAACTCGCCAAAGCGGACTCATATTCGTGCTGCTCGAGTTCAATCTGTGCCCGCGCTAAATCAATCGCGAACGAAGATTTTGGTGAGAACTCAATCGCCGTCTTTAATTGCTTCTCAGCCTTTTCATTCTGGCCTAACTCTTTTGCGCTGTGGGCCGCCGCCAAATAGCAAACAAGCGGTGAACTAGACTTCATTGCGGACCGGTTTAACAGTGTATATGCCTCGCTCCAATTACCCTCCAAATAAGCCAACATGCCTCGCTGAGACTGCGTATTTGCTGACTGGGAGGTGCGATTCCTCATCCATGAACCCACCGCGAGCGGAGTTGCTACAATGCGATATACCAGGCGCGTAATGAACCAAACTAAAAGCAAGACAGCTAAATTTATAAGCATCGCAACCCAAAGATTTGTTTCGATCAACCAATGTCCGAATGAGATCCGCACATAACCTAAGTCATAATGCATACCCATCGCGATCCAGACGGCAAGCGCAAAACCAATGATCAAGACGAAAAAAAGGCGTTTCATTGATCGCTACCTACTTCTGGCGGTTCACTTTCAGTCTTGTTCGAATCAGTCTCAGTCGCGGTATCCTCAGCCAGTTCAATCTCGTCCTCGTTAACACGTATTCCGGATGGCTCATCTTTTTGTTCTGCAGATTCCGTCTCAGCACTAAATAGGTCTTGCCCCGAACTCGCCGTTAATACTTTTTTATCGACAGACTCTTTTTCTTGATAGGTATTTTTCACTAACTGACGCACCGTCGCTAGGGAGCCCGAAATATCGGGCATTTCTCGCGCAATCGTCACGCCCCGCAGATTTTTAAGTGTATTCTTAAAGGCGTATACATCCGCCGCATCGCTTGCAAATTGCTCATTCAACCAACGTATCGCCTCATCAAGTTCTAAGTGATACACCTCTTGATCATTGCGAAACAGAGCTAACTTGGCTTGCTCAATGCTTAACTGAAGATAACGACGTATGTAGGTATCGTATTCAGGTGTATTGAGCGCAGCGACTTGTTGATCTAAGCGTTGAATCGTCACTGCCTGCAAAAAGCTTTCTTTCATTAGCCGCAAGAAACGTTCGACGCGGGGCTCATCTTTTGCCGACGCATTTGATACCGATGCAGCAGACGTTTCTCGCACCACTTCGACATTGCTGGTGAGGCCCTTCACTTTTTTCGACAAATTAGAAAGCTGGGCATAAAGGGCTTCAACGTCGACATTCTGCGTCGAGTCTAATAAATAAAGCTCTTCAGCAATTAATTCGCGCACCTTAAAAAATTTCGGCTCATCCAACTCGTTGAGCACGTCGTCGGCTGCGCGCAGCAAACTGATGCTTGCCACCACATCCTGCTCGATACCCAAGCGCTGGTTAGCGAGACGTATCAGAAACTCAACCTCGGCTATCAACCAATCCTTACGACTGTCACCGCCGAGCCGGAGAAGTTGTGCCGTTTGACGTTCAACCTGTGTCTCCAGAGCAGACAACTGATTTTGATGCGCAATCAATTGTTTTTGATCTGAGCCCATTGCAACTTGTAAACCCTCCAGCACGCGCTGGTTTGATCTCAGTTTTTGAGCAAGCGCATCCTGTTGTTTCGCCATAGACATTAGGGCTTGCTGCTGACTATTTGATCGGTCCCAAAAAAAGTAAGCAGCCGCGCCAATTGCACCTAAGCAAAGAATAATTAACAAAATAAGTGAGTAGCGGCCAGATGACGATGGCGGCTTGGCTTGTTTAGTGGCGGCCGGTTTGGGCGTTGATTGAGCGTTCTCGGTCACGTTGTTTCCCGATTCTTGTTATCGTAAAGCGCATATCGGATGCACTTGCTTATTGTTTAGCTTTGCCTATCTTTTTGTTTTTTGCAATACAGCGAACAATATCAATTGGTTTAAGCCCTTTGCTTACCACCGGATTGCAAAATCCGATACTGTTCGCATGCTCGGCGACGCGCTCACTGGAGACAATGAGCAATACATTGCTGAGCACGCTGGCGTTAGTTGAGACGAGCGACTTAAAATTATCTAAGGTTTCAGCACTCAACGCGATCATACAATTTGCGTTGAATACATCACAGGCCTCTGATACTGCGTCTATACTGTAGGCTGGTAATGCACGCGTATACAATGACAAGGTATCGATGAGTGCACCGCGATCGCGCAACCCCTGCTCCAAAACACTACGTCCTCCTTCACCTTTCAAAACTAATATACGCTCGCCCTGCACATTACGTAGCGGTGTTAAATTGAGTAGCGTCTCACTCGTCCATTCATGGCTTGCTGGATGCACATCAAGCCCCGCATCCAGTAAAATATCGGTACTTTTTCGACCAATACCAAACCATTTTTGCTGCACAGGAAATTGCGGCCAGCGCATCTCGACCTGCTGTAAGCCGAGCTTAGCCGCGTACTGACTGACGACCAATACTTTTTTATACTGGTCTAAGTCATAGATTTTTTGTTGATTCTCAGCCGTGAGCGCAATGGGTTTGATGGCAATCGTCGGAAATGTGTAAGTCACTGCACCTACACTTTCAAGCACCTGCACCAACTCACTCGCAGCCGGCTCTGGGCGACACACCAAAATGCGAGCACCTTGTAAAACTGCACTAATCACAATTTAGCGCTGGCTTGCATAAACGTTTGCAAGAATTTCATCCGCCCCTTGCTTAAGCAGGTTTTCTGCAATAGAAATACCCAATGCCTCTGGGTCACTATCGTCTAAGCTGACAGATGCCTCAGCCCGCAATATGACCTTGCCATCTAACGATGCGACCAAGCCTTTCAGGTGCAATGACTGACCGTCACGCACAGCAAACCCTGCAATCGGTACCTGACAACCTCCTTGAAGGCGGCGATTCAGGGCGCGCTCAGCGCGCACGCATAGACTACTGGTTTCGTGAATCAAAGGAGCAATTAAGGCTTTGATATGCGTATCGGCGCTGCGGCATTCAATACCTAAAGCGCCCTGACCTGCAGCAGGCAATGAATCATTCGCGCTAATCGTTGCGCGAATACGATGCCCGAAACCAAGCCGTTTCAGACCTGATGCAGCCAAAATAATTGCGCTATATTGACCATCATCTAGCTTCGCCAAACGGGTATTTACATTGCCTCGCAACGGCTCTATTTTTAAATCAGGCCGCCGGGCAGCGAGTTGACTGTGCCGACGAAGGCTAGACGTACCGATTACCGCGCCTTTTGGAAGCGCAGCGATACTTGCAAAGTCGTTACTAACAAACGCATCTAACGGATCTTCTCGTTCACAGATGGCCGCAAGCTCTAAGCCATCGGGAAATTCCATTGGCACGTCCTTCATCGAATGCACGGCAATGTCCGTTTGTTTGGCTAGCATTGAAGACTCGAGTTCTTTAACGAACAACCCTTTACCCCCAATTTTCGCTAAGGGCACATCTAGAATTTGATCGCCCTTGGTCGTCATCCCGTGAATTTCGACATTCAAGCCAGGATGCAAGGCTTCCAAACGTGCTTTGATGTATTCACTTTGCCATAAAGCCAGTGCACTTTCACGGGAGGCAATGCGTAAGGTGGTAAGTTCTTGAGTCATGACATTTCATAGCAATAGATAGTAAGAAGCCGTTGAGTATAACCAGCTTTGCATAAAATGTGTGAAAATAGCGTCGCCTATATAGGCTAGGTATGAGGTAATCAGCAGGATAAGAAAGGCGTAGCGGTCGCGTTAAAAGTTCACCCGAAATTTCAATTCAATTTCATCACTGCGCACGTTTAAACGTGTTTTTGAGCGATCCAAATAATCGCTAAAATTGCGCGCAACGTTCTGACGTCTTCCTTCACCAAAACTTAACGCATTTTGTGTATCGAAATTGAATAATTTTTTACTAAGTTGGCGAACGATGCGGTTGTAAGGAATTTTAGTCATCGGCCGCCACTCTACCAAAATAGTATCTTCATCATCTGCGATATCTAAATAACCAGCGTAACCGTGCGAGCTAACTAAACTCATGCCAGACAGCATAAACATAAACGCAATGTGTTGAAGGGTCGGTTTCGTCACTCAGTCATACTCCAAACAGGCCTTTAATGGCTTGACGTAAGTCTAGACGACGAAATCAGAGAAAAATGTGATCTCGATGCGGTAACGATCTGGGGTAAACAAAAACGTTAACTGCTTGACACTTAAAGATGCTGATTTGTGAAACGCCACACAAGATGGTTATTTTTTCGTCAACTTTTTAAAACTCAGGTGGTTTGGATGAACGCTTTCACTCTTGCTACATGTCGGCGACTCACATCAATAGACTCTTCGTTGCCAAGCCTAATCGCATACTGCCCTTTGCTCATGCGCCGCAGTAGCTTTATATGTCGGCCATTAACGATCGTATTACGGTGTACACGAATAAATGCATCGCCTAAGTCTTGCTCAAGCTGCTTGAGTGTTTGATTACTGAGGGTTTCACCACGGCGATGAACGATACTTAAATACTTATGATCTGCTCGAAAATAATAGATTTCATTGATAGGAATGCGTTCTTGGCCATTCCATGTATTGGCAATAAAATGATCCGCGTCTTTAGTCGTGTCATTACGTAAGGCGTCGACCTGTTTAAGTTGAGCCTGTGACAAACGTTGCGCTTGATTTAACGCCTGCAACATATCGTCTTCATCGACAGGCTTTAATAAATAGCCGATCGCGTTTAACTTAAACGCCTTTAGTGCGTACTCTTCATATGCACTGCAAAATACGACCGCCGGCGACGTGGCGAGTTTTCCGATACGCTGCGCAACCTCGAGGCCATCCATTCCCGGCATTCGGATGTCTAGGATCACGATATCTGGTTGTTCAGTCGCCACACCGATTAACGCATCCTCGCCATTACTCGCTTCACCGCAAACAATAAACTGTGGGTATTTATCTAATAAACGCTTAAACCGAGTCCGGGCAAGTTGCTCATCATCAACAAGGTATAGTCGCATTAAACCCATTATTGCCCCCCTTGATCTGCTGGAAAACGCAGCATGCACGTAAATACCCCATTTAATTGGCTCGTTTTCAATACTGCCTCTTCATTAAATAACGCCTTTAAACGTGCCTGTATGTTTTCCAAAGCGGTCTGTGATCCTGTGTGCGTTGAACCACACTCTGCAACTGGGTTAGACACCAGCACATACACAGAGGCATCGCGCAAATAAGCCTCAAGCTTAACCTCTCCCCCTTGAGTTGACGGTTGAATACCATGGTAGATTGCGTTTTCTATAAGCGGTTGGATAGTTAAGGGTGGGATTAAAGTCAACTTAACCTCTTCGCTGACTTTCCATTCAACTGATAACCGGTTGCCAAGACGCAAGGCTTCAATATTTAAGTAGCGCTGACAAAGGGACAGCTCTTCTTTTAAAGAGACGAAGTTGGCACTGGTGTTGAGCGTCGCGCGGAATAAGGCTGACAAATCAAGCACCGCTGCCTCCGCTTTCTGCGGGTCAAAGTCTATTAAACTGGCGATCGAGTTCATACTATTAAAAAGAAAATGCGGACGAATACGCGCTTGCAGAGCCTCGATACGCGCCTGCAATTCAGCTTGTTTCTGCGCGCGTCCCAGATGCTGTATGTAGAAATAGCGCAACGCCATGCCCGTAATAAGGCTACCCACTAACAGACTCCGCAGCACAAATAAGTAACCATCACCCACAAGCTCTGCTGGCAAAAACCATAACCAGAAAACACTGAACGCTAAAATCATGATTAAAATAAGCGCAAAACAAAAAGCTGCCTGCTGTTTGGTTGTCAAGGCAGATAAGCGCACACGCAATTGGCAGAGCACCGCAGCGGAACTTAAAATAATAAAATGCACAAACAAGGAGACAAAACCAAGTAACTCCCAATCCATGAGGATGGGTGCGCTGGCAATTAACGTCACAACTAAGGCCAGAAACTGCGCGGATATCAGTAACATCAAAACGCTATTAAGCGCACACAAATCTGGAATAAAGGCGGATCGGTAAAATTTATCTGAGGACCCTCGCTTCAGTGAGGAGCTTAACTTCGCTTTCATGTTATACTCGCCGCCGCCGAAATATCGAGAGAAAGTAGGTCTCTCAGGATACAAATAGCAACAGATGGTTAACCTCTCATTCCGTTTTAGTTTATTAGCGGCCTAGTCAGCCAGCAATGCATAATGGTTTAAGTTGAGTGTAGATGGGTAAAAGAACATGAGCAAAGATACAAATTCGACAAACCAATCTTGGGGTGGTCGATTCAGCGAACCAACCGACGAGTTTGTCGCACAGTTTACTGCCTCCGTAGACTTCGATCAGCGCCTCTATTATCACGATATTGCGGGCTCAATTGCGCATGCCACGATGCTCGCTAAAGTTGGCGTGTTGACTGATGAGGAAAAGCAGCAAATCGTGCAAGGTTTAAACGAGGTTCGCGAAGAAATTGAGGCGGGTGAATTTCAATGGTCTGTGGCCTTGGAAGATGTGCACATGAACATAGAAGCGCGCCTAACACAGAAAATTGGTCTTACCGGCAAGAAGCTCCACACAGGGCGCTCGCGAAATGATCAAGTAGCGACCGATATCCGCTTGTACCTGCGGGATGAGATTGATTTTATCGCAGACGAGATTACCCGCCTTCAACACGGTATCGCAGAACTGGCACAGCGTGAAGCAGACACTATCATGCCAGGCTTTACGCATCTACAAACCGCACAACCCGTTACGTTTGGCCATCATATCTTAGCTTGGAATGAGATGCTGCAACGTGATTACGAGCGGTTACTGGATTGTCGCGATCGGGTCAATGTGATGCCGCTTGGTGCCGCAGCGTTAGCCGGTACAACCTACCCCATTGACCGCGACTATACGGCTATGCTGCTTGGCTTTGATCGCCCCAGCTATAATTCACTCGATTCTGTCAGTGATCGCGACTTTGCCATTGAGTTCTGCGCATTCGCAAGCCTGCTCATGATGCATCTTTCGAGGGCATCCGAAGAGTTGATTCTCTGGGCCTCAGCTCAGTTTGATTTTATCGATTTGCCCGACCGATTTTGCACTGGCTCGTCCATTATGCCGCAAAAGAAAAATCCGGACGTGCCGGAACTGGTGCGGGGTAAAACGGGGCGCGTTACTGGACATTTATTATCATTGTTAATGCTCATGAAATCGCAACCGCTGGCTTACAATAAGGACAATCAAGAAGACAAGGAACCCCTATTTGATGTGCTTGATACCGTCAAAGATTGCTTGCGAGCATACGGTGATATGGTCCCAGCGTTGCAAGTGAAAGCTGAAAACATGCGTGAGGCGGCACGCAAAGGATTCTCTACGGCAACAGACTTAGCCGACTACCTGGTAGTCAATGGTGTCGCGTTTAGAGACGCGCATGAAATTGTAGGAAAAGCCGTTGCCTTCGGTATTGAACACAACAAAGATCTGTCTGATATGTCATTGGAAGAGCTTCGGCAGTTTAGTCTTATCATCAACAAAGACGTATTCGATGTACTCACGTTAGAAGGATCAGTAAGTGCGCGTAATCATCTAGGCGGTACCGCTCCCGTGCAAGTGCGTAAGGCAGCAAAGCGGGTACTGGACGAAATCAACTTTCGTATCAACTCAAACGTTCACTAAGCGCGCCCTTATCAGCCTCGTCAAAACAGATCGGCACTTAGCTGCCGCTCTGTTTTGACTGGTTTAATCTCAAGGCATAGAGAAATAGGCCTTTTCATTAAACTCGATGCACTAGACCTTCACAAGGCCGCTTTCCCGCGATTTCAGCGAGGGCATTATCGGCCCTATCGATTCCGATAAAGTTTTCATACCCAGATGCCTCAACGATTGACCTACCTTATTAAGCCGGCCCGAATCTTCAGCCCTTCATGACCGCAATTACTAAAGGAATAAACGTCGTTGTGAACGCGTTTTTCGCAAAAAGAATCACACCACTAAATCTTTTGCGTGTTGCCAGTACATGATTTTTATCCCAAATTGCGATAACGACCCAAACTGATTTTGATTAAGCACAATAAATACACAATTTTTGGAACGATCTTTGATAGAGCAGTTAAACTTAGTCCTTTCCATTTAAAAAGGTGGCAAACTTTGCCGGTTTTCTTAACATGCCTCACCCGCAAATAAGCAACGCAAGCAAACGCATCAAAAGGCCGCTCACCCCCGATTTCAGCGAGGGCGTTGATAGAAAACTGCTGATGCAGGTGCGTGATCGTTTTATGCAGATTAATAATGACCGTCTCGAAAAGACGCGCGATGGTTTGAGCATGCGGCATAACGATGTGCTCGCGATACTACCTTTACTCTACCATATCAATCATCCACTTATGCCTGGCTATGTTGGGAAAGAAACTCCGCATGGCTTAGCGAAATACGAGCCTGAAAAATACATTCTCGACATTGCCAAAAGCTTTAGCCGGACCTTTCGCTTTCGCAAAGACAAACGCGCTAAACAGCACCTTCAATCCCTTTTTATGATGGGTAGCACCGGCACACTGGCGCACTCAGAATCAAGTGATATAGATTTATGGCTATGCGTCGAACCAGATCTTGCACCAGACAGCCTCGAACGCCTGCAACAAAAGGCGAAAGGCGTTGACCAATGGGCACTCGAACAGGGCCTTGAAGTGCATACCTTTATAATGAGTGCGGCAGGATTTAAAGGCGGTGAATCGGCGCCCAAAATGGATGCAGAGAGCAGTGGTTCAGCTCAACATTATCTACTTTTGGACGAGTTCTATCGTACTGCAATTTTACTCGCTGGACGTTACCCCTTGTGGTGGTTAATCCCCCCAGCATTGGAGTTAGATTATGATCAATATACCGATTTATTGCTGTCTAGACGCTTTATAAAAGAAGCGGACGTGATTGACTTCGGTACCACCGCGCACATCCCGAAGAGTGAATTGATCGGTGCTGGCTTATGGCAACTATACAAAGGCCTGGACTCACCCTATAAATCAGTTCTAAAGCTTTTACTGGCCGAACTTTATGCGCAGGAATTACCAGATAGACCCTGCCTAAGCATCGAATTCAAAGAGGCCGTCTACAACGATGAACTCAGCGTTGAGCAACTCGACCCCTATCTCAGGCTTTACCACCGACTCGAAAATTATCTGAGTGCTATTCAGGCAAAGGACCGACTGCAATTAATTCGTAAGAGCTTTTATCTAAAGGTAAACAAGCGATTGAGCCGGCGTCCGGCTGGATACAGACCGTCTTGGCAGCGCTTAGTTTTGAGCAAGCTCGTACAATCGTGGGACTGGTCCGAAAACGATCTACGGCACCTCGATGATCGCATGAATTGGAAAATCGATCAGGTTATCATCGAGCGACAAGCCTTGCTTAATGAACTTACGCACTCCTATCGTTTTCTGGCGGCTTACGCGCGTGAACATAAAATTAGCTCATCCATTACCAAAACCGACCTTAATTTACTGGGCCGTAAACTCTATGCCACTTTTCAACGAAAAGCGGGCAAGATTGAACGTATTAATCCAGGGATTGCGCCCAATTTATGGGAAGAGAATCTCGCTATTCATCATGCCAGCAGCCAAACATTTCAAACCGATAAAAACGCGTGGCTCTTGTACCGCAATCTAGCCGCCGCCAGTGATGCTTCGTTTAGCACGCCTTTGCGTAAAGCCACGAGCCTTATTGAGCTCATTGCATGGCTCTATTTTAATGGCGTAATCAGCCGTACAACTCGTCTCAGTGTTGTACCAGGCGATACTCAACTCAGCGTAGTTGAAACCCAAAACGTCATTAATGCGCTTGCGCAAAGTTTTCCGATGCCTTTGCCAGCCATATCGCAACAACGCTACATTGATGCGGCGTATGTTGAGCGCATTTTATTGATTGTAAATATTGGTATCGACCCCCTTCAAGATACGCTAGAGGAGGGTTTGCACCGTGTCAGTGATCGGACCGACTCTTTTGGTTACAGCGCACAACGCTTTAACCTGGTAAAAACGATTGATCAGGTAGTTCTCAATTCATGGGGCGAAGTCTCTGCTGTACGCTATGAAGTGGGTGAAACCCTCATGCAAAATCTCCAAGCCTATTTGCAGCTTTGCCTTGAGCAACAAGACGAAAAAATGGCCTCCTTGCAAGTAAAATGTTTTTCAGCACAACGTGCTGACGCCATCGCGCGGCGCGTAAATGCATTATTCGAATCCGTGCGCGACGCTTTTTTTAACGACCCGAGTATTCGAAATGGTCGCTACCTTGTGGGGATTGCGACGCAATACTTTCTAATTCAGCGAAGTGACGACCAATTTCGCTACGCGACACTCGCCTCCCATGAACAGGCGTTAGCAGAACTGGCGCTTACAGAACATGTTTTTTCACCCATCAGCCTTGACCCCTATTCATTCGAAGAAGAGCATTTTCTCAAAGCAATGCTCCCCCAAAATAAGGCCCATGTGATTCAAATTTTCTACATAACGCGCGATACCTTCTTTGAACTATGCGTGCTCGATGAATGCGGCAGCATGATGCAGTTTACCCTGCCGTTAGAAGACGAAAGTATGCTGCAATATGGCTTGTACAACTATTTGAGCTGCATTGTCGAACGTCGGCAGCTCAGCGAATCACTGCATGGCGATATGCAGGTACCCAATATAGAAATAAATTGCGTTAAACCAATACGCAATGAAAAGTTTAAAATTGAACTCTGCACGCGTATTCCCATCGTTGCCATTGCTGAAGTGCAAGCGATCGGGTTCTTTGATGGTGATGCTATTCATTATGATTTACACCTACCGAATCAGGATTTCCCTTTCCATGAATATGGCGACCAGCAAATCCCTGCCTTGAAACACTATCTGAAAAGCCAAACTATCGACATAACCAAACGCCCACTAAAATTGGCTGGACTTAGCTTTCCGACTGATCCAATGCGAATTCGAAGTCAAGGCAATCAACGTTACGGCACGCTCGATTATCTGCGTCTTTATCAGCAGCATGAAACGGCCTTTCATTGACGCTGAAACTTAGTCGTTTTTATTTCGCTCAAAGGCTATAATCTCAGCCAATCTGAGGTAAGCCACGCGCTTACCGTAACAAAAATGAGGACGATAGTGTGCGCTTGGCATACCCCTGGGGTCTGTATCTAATTACCGCCTGTTTATTGCTCAGTGCTTGCGGCCAGAAAGGCGACCTGTACATACCGACTGATTCGCAGGCTGAGAGCGGCCAACAAGCTGAAGAAACACACGATGAAACCTCCCCTGTAAAAGCCGAGTAAAGGCGAACGAAAAAGTAGTAGCATTCATGGAATATTTTTCTTATCAACAGCGCGGTTTGTGTGCTGAGCAAGTGTTGCTTGCAGACATCGCCAAACAATATGGCACGCCGTGCTATGTTTATTCAAAAGCGGCTTTCGAGAATCATTACCTAGCCTATGCGCAGGCCTTTGGGAGTACCGAACATTTAATTTGTTATGCCGTAAAAGCCAACTCAAACCTCGCCGTTCTCAGCGTACTTGCGAAACTTGGTTCGGGCTTCGATATCGTTTCAATCGGCGAGCTAGAGCGCGTGCTGCAAGCGGGCGGGCAACCCAACAAAGTTGTGTTTTCAGGTGTGGGTAAACAAACGCATGAAATGCGGCGCGCCTTAGAAGTCGGGGTTCACTGTTTTAATGTCGAATCTGAAGCAGAATTGCACCGTTTGAATGAAGTAGCGCTCGCAATGGGTAAAGTTGCGCCGGTGTCATTGCGCGTTAATCCAGATGTAGATGCGGGGACCCACCCCTACATTTCTACCGGGTTGAAAGACAATAAGTTCGGCGTCGCGATTGAGTCGGCAGAAAGCATTTACAAACTCGCAGATAATATGCAAGGCCTAACGATTATTGGTGTCGATTGCCATATCGGTTCTCAGCTCACAGAGGTTCAACCTTTTATTGACGCCCTAGACCGAGTGCTATTACTCGTCGATCGTTTATCTGAAATTGGCATCAAGCTGAAGCATATTGATATTGGCGGTGGCCTAGGTGTGCGGTATCAATCAGAGCAGCCGCCTGCCGCTGATGAATACCTTGGCAAGGTGCTTGAACGTCTCAAAGGCTACGAACTAGGTATTGTGATTGAACCTGGCCGCTCAATTGCGGCGAATGCAGGGGTCTTATTAACGCAAGTTGAGTTCCTTAAAACACATGAAGACAAACACTTCGCAATCGTTGATGCAGCGATGAATGATTTATTGCGCCCGTCCCTTTATGGCGCTTGGCAGGACATTATCCCCTTGCAACCACGCAAAGGCGAAGGCCAGTCGTTCGATATTGTTGGCCCCGTCTGTGAAACCGGTGATTTTTTAGGGAAAGAGCGCAAGCTTGTGCTTGAAGCAGGTGATCTGCTCGCAGTCTGTTCAGCTGGCGCTTACGGCTTTGCTATGAGCTCTAACTATAACTCGCGCAATCGAGCCGCTGAAATATTGGTGGACGGTGACACGACATTCTTAGCTCGGCGGCGTGAAACATTTGAAGATCAAATCGCGCAAGAACAAGTATTTCCGGGGTAAAAGGCAACGAGATGATTGTTGAATTTACAAAGATGCATGGCTTAGGTAATGACTTCATGGTTGTAGACATGATCAGCCAACATGCCCATTTACGTGCAGAACAAATTAAGCGCCTATCTGATCGCCGCACTGGGATTGGATTTGATCAACTATTACTCGTAGAACCACCCAGCAAACCAGATATGGACTTCAAATACCGTATTTTTAATGCCGATGGTTCAGAAGTTGAACAATGCGGTAATGGGGCACGTTGCTTTGCTGTCTTCGTAACAGACCAAGGCCTGACGGATAAAAATGTCATCAAGGTTGAGACGGCAAATTCGGATATCGAATTACGCATCAAAGATGATGGCCGCGTACTGGTTGATATGAATACCCCACGACTAGAGCCCTCGCAGGTACCCTTTATCGCAGCGCAGGCAGACACGGTGTATGCTGTTGAAGTAGACGGTGAGGTGCTAAAGGTCTCGGCTATTTCAATGGGCAACCCGCATGCCGTATTAATGGTCGACGATGTCGCCGAAGCACCTATTGAGCGCTTGGGACCGAAACTTGAGCAACACCCCCACTTCCCTGAGAAAACCAATGTGGGTTTTATGGAAGTCGTACACCGCCGCTTCATTAAATTGCGGGTATTCGAGCGGGGTGCCGGAGAAACGATGGCGTGTGGCACCGGTGCCTGTGCCGCCGTTGTGGCAGGAATCCAACGCGGAGCGCTAGATAGCCCTGTCGAGGTAAAGCTACCCGGTGGTAATTTAAATATCTCTTGGGACGGTCCCGGGCATAATTTAATGATGGAAGGCCCTGCTATGAGTATTTATCAGGGTAAAATTCGAGTTTAATTGCGCCAGCGATGCATCACCTAAAATAATTAAGAAGTTTATAACCATGAGCAAACAAGCACCCACCACCGAGCAAACAAACCTTAATGAAGACCAAGTTGTTGACTATTTACGTCAACATACAACCTTCTTCATCAAGCATGATTACCTTCTTAATGAGTTAACCCTGCCGCATGCCAGCGGCAAAGCCATTTCATTGAGTGAGCGCCAAGTTCAGGTATTTCGTGAACATCGCGATGCACTGCAAACTCAACTAGATGAGCTGATGCAGGCCGCTCACGAAAATGATGCCCATTTCAAGACAAGCAAACACTTACTGCTCAACCTACTTGAAATAAAAGACTTAAACGAAATTGAATATGTAGTGAAAGAGACGTTTAAAAATGATGTTAATATCGATTTTTCAAGCATCGTCATTATTGGTGCACCAACCGATTATCCGCTTGCCGATTTAAATGTTGTGCCGGTAAGTGAAGCGAAAGCCGCGCTCGGCAAATTAATGGATGCGTCGAAAGCGGTATGTGGACGATTTACTGAAGCTCAGCTGCAGTGTTTGTTTCCTAGTCACGCACACGAGGTCGGGTCAGCAGCAATTATTCCGCTTCGCCATGGCGAATTACTAGGACTTTTTTGCTTAGCCAGCAAAAATGAAGCGCATTTCAATTCATCAATGGGCTCCTTGTTTTTAAGCTATATCAGCGATTTTATAAGCCGCCTGCTACCCGATCTATTATTAAACGCGCGGCGTTCGCGGGTTGTGGAAGAGGTGCCCTCGTTGCTTGAATAGCAGCTAGTGCTTTTCAAGCAAAAATACGCTAGTTACCGCAGAGCACCCTTCGCTTGCTCTGCATACCCCGCTATAAGTAATAGTAAATCAAACCTCGTCACCCACTCTGCCCTAAAGATTTCCAAAGCAATGCGGAAAATACAGCAACTCATGTCTATACTCAGTTTAGGCCGGCAGGACAATGAGGTCATGCGCCACTGCAACACCAGAGCATAGTTTAAAAGCTAACGTAACCGCATAAGCGAGAGAACAGTCGGAATGAGCGCAAAGGAACAAGCCGCAAAAACGCAACGAGATTGGCGCGAACGCTACAATGAGCGTAGTCAAGAACTCGAGAAGCTCGAAGAACGCTATGATGAACATACCGATCTACTGCAACGCCTCGTAACACGCATATCCCTCAATGAAGACCCTGAAGATAAAGAATTCCACCGTGCGGTCACCAGTTTGCGGCGCAAACTAAAGGGTAACAAAACACCATTAGACGAATTAACTGAAGGCTTGGGCGAGCTTGATAAAATTTTGCTCGCGCAAGATGAAGATCGCCCGCATGCATCAGACAGCAAGCGGCCTAAGAGTAAAGACGAGAAGGAGGGGTTTTGGTCGCGTATCTTTAGCGGTAAGCAGGACGAGGAGGCAGTAAGCCAGGAAGACAAGTCAACATTAGCCAGTTCACCCACTGCTGGCGCACATGAAGTATCAGAAAACAGTGACACACCAAGCTCGCCGGCTCATCCGAAGCTTGAAATAGATAACCCAGAGCAGGCGCCTGGGTACGGTATTATTGCAGATCGAATCGGTATCACCCTCAACAACTTATTAAATCAACTCAGCTTTCCAGAAATCGCATCGAGAAAGGCTGAGCGACTAAGAACACGCATTGCGAAACGAATCAACTGGTATGAACTGCCACCAACACTTGAAGACCTATCTGCCCTGATTATTTCAGTGGTTGGCAAGGGACAGAGAGAATTTGATACGTTTCTATCTTCTCTGAACGAACAACTTAAGCAAATAAATACATTTTTTGAGCATCAAGAAGATCATGATGAATCTTGGCTTGCTCTAAACCAAAATTTTGGCGAACTAATCAAACAGCAGAGCGAATCACTCGAAAATGTGTCACGAGATACCGATGATATCGACAACATCAAACGTTCGATCGTAACCTACGTAGAAGAGATTTCGATTGCGACCGCCGATGTACTTAAGAAGGGACAGCGCTTATCAGAGGCAAACAAACCTCAGTTACAGAAGCTACAAAAGCGCTTAGATAGCTTAGAGAAAGAAAGCGATGGACTGCGTAATATGCTCAAGGAGGAGCGCAGCCGCGCACTCACAGATGTACTCACCGGGTTACCTAATCGCGAGTCTTTTGACGAACGCATCCAAATGGAACTGGACCGCTTTGAACGATATGGCGAAAAGGGCTTGTTAGTGATTGGCGATATCGATCATTTTAAAGAGATTAACGATACCTATGGGCATTTATCGGGCGATAAGGCATTACAGATTATCGCCAAAGAACTAAAACGCCGTCTACGCAAGGCTGACTTTATCGGCCGCTATGGCGGCGAAGAATTTGCAATCATTCTGCCACATACCGATATCGAAACTGGCATTCAGGTAATTGATAAGGCCCGAGAGCGTCTCGCTTCAATGCCATTCCATTTCCGAGAGAGTGATGTATCGATCACCATGTCATTTGGCATTGCTTGCTTCGAGAAAAGTATCAAGGGGAGCAAGCTGTTTGATCGAGCCGATAAGGCGCTCTATAACGCAAAAGCCGAAGGCCGTAACAATGTCCAACAATGGCAAAACGAATAATGTAGGCGATAAGGTGTCAAAAAATAACTACGAACTTGTGTTCTACGGCGAACTAAAGACCGGCGCTGACTTACAAACAACCAAAACATTGGTTGGCGAGCTATTCAAAGCGAACCCCTCGCAAATTGCGCGTATGTTCTCAGGAAATAGGATTGTCATCAAAAATAAGCTCGATAAAGTTACCGCCGAAAAGTACCAAACGGCCATACTAAAACGAGGGGCTAAAACGCTCATAGAGGCCATGCAAAATAGCGCAGCACCGTCCTCCGAACAATCAGTCGCTGCATCCCCCATTGCCTCATCCGCCCCTCCAAGTCAGACACCTAAAGTGGAGACTCCGCACACACTGCAAAACGCGATTACTGTCACCAGTCAAAATTATAGCGACTTACCCAAGGCAGAAGTTAACGACGCAAGCGCTGATGAGATAACGGCCTTCCAACAAAAAAGCAGGCAAGAAGGGCAAGAGGACGCGACTGAATCTCATAGCACTCGCCCTGCGCTGAAGACACTGAACACAACACCACTTAAAACAGAAGAACAGGCTCAACCCAGAAAACCTCGCGCCCCAGGCATTCACTTAGCAGGTGACGCGGTGGATTCAATACTAGCCGATAAGCACTTTGATGTTGCGCCGGTCGGTACTCAGTTAGCCGATGAGAAAGCAGAGGCAAACGGGCCTACGCTTACCTTACAAGAAACCCTTAATCTAGCACCTGTCGGCACAAAATTAACCGACAAGAAAGATGAACCAACGCCCTCCATACCAGATGTCAGCCACCTACATGTTTCCGAATAAACGACACCCGATTCCGTTACGAACCCAATGGATAGGATAAATAATTAAGCCGCGTAAATTACACCCAGAGTTACCAAGCTTTTGAGAAGACGCGGCCTTCAAAAAGAGCTTTAACAGGAGTCCCCAAGAGAGCAAACTGAGCATCAGAACGTGTTTACTAAACATTTGCCAGAGGCTCTCAAAGCATAAATAAAAGAGATAGTTGAAAATTTATCGATTACAACGCTAACCTTAGATGCAATTAGCAATCAATCGTAATAATTTATGACAATTAACTCAGAGTTTCATGAGCCAAATTCGACAAAACATATTTTTCCCAAGGGCGATAAAGTGCTCATTGCTTATGCGAGCGAAACCGGCACGGCTCAAGCTCTTGCAAAACGCATTTTTATTGAAAACCAATCCCGTTGCGACTTTATCAATATAGCGGATATTAAACCCGAGTTACTCGAAGCCTATGGTCAGCAAGTCTTCGTGGTTTCGACCTTTGGTGATGGGCAAGCGCCAGTTAACGCCAGGCCCTTCTTCAGCGCTTTGCAGCGATCCTCTATTCAATTGAAAGGGGTACGTTGCGCAGTACTCGCTCTGGGTAACAAACACTACCCAAACTTTTGCGAATTTGGGAAAAACCTAGCCGAGCAGTTGACGCAACTTGGAGCAGATCAACGCCTGCCTATTACAAAAATTAATCGTGCCGATCCGGCCGAGTTCAGTCATTGGTGGTTGAAACTTGGCGAGACATTTACCTTAAATGTCGAACAAGAACTCGACGAATGGATGGTTGCAACCGTCATGGACGTGGAGAAACACGATGAAGCATCCATTGACCTAATCTTTTATATACAATCGCTCGAACATGCGCATACCAATGCACTTTTATTCCAGCCAAAAACAAAACGTAAAAACATTACGCCTTTGAGCCTCGCCACGAAGGCCGAAATGCACAGTCCTTTTACGTTCGTCAACCTAACTTACGAGATGGTCGAAAGGGATCAAAGCGGGATCGTTAAACAACTGTTCTCGGCGACATCGGGAGATAAGTGGCATGTGCGGGTCCCAGGGCTAGATTCAGATGCGAAGATGGAAGCAACACGATAATATAGTGGGGGATTATTCTATTGCTAACTAGGAACAACGTTGATGTCAGTTTGGTTACCGATTACCGCATTGCTCGCTTTTTTACTCGGCTATGTAAGCGCCGTGTATATCGAGCGAAAGAAGTTTGCTAAACAGTTCGAAAGCGCATTATTAACCGTGCGGGACGAAAATAAAGCCTGCCATGAGCAAAATAAACTACTGAAACAGTCCAATGCGGATGTCTCATACAAATGCTCTCAACTGGAGAAAGACAACCGCAGTGCACGCGAACAGATTGAGCGTTACAAAGCATCATAGATATACGTTTCAAAATAAAAAAACCGGGGCCTTTCCAACTGAATGCCGCCAGGAACAACCCTGGGAACGACTAATGCCACTTTTCGCCGTCTAACTCACAATCAGCCATCGTTTGAAAGAAGACGCCGTGCGCTTATCTTTTCCACTCATCATGCGCTTAGGTTTTTAGAGGAATTCTTGTCGATAAACTAAGGCGTTTATCCTCTAAAATCCTAGAATATGCGCTAATTTGTCTGCAAATGTATAAAAAATGATCTAATCTTAACCGGGAAGCGTACGAACAATTATCATTTGTACGTTTTTTTTTAAAGGTATCAGTTTTTATAGGTTGTGACTCGTTCGAGGTACAACAAGTCACAACGAAAACTTAGGTGTAATGCAAACTGTTGATGGTTTGAAGATCTAAGCTGTCTCCAGAATGCACCGTCACTGTTACAACAATCGGAGATAATAATGTTAGATCCTAAAGATTTTGTGGGTGTTTCGTTCTGGTTGATGTCTGCCGCTATGCTTGCTGCGACATTCTTTTTCTACGTTGAGCGTGATCGGGCCGAGGGGAAGTGGAAAACATCCCTGACCGTCGCCGCCATGGTCACCGGTATTGCTTGTCTTCACTATTTCTACATGCGCGGCGTCTGGGTCGAAACAGGGCAAAGCCCAACCGTATTCCGGTACGTGGATTGGCTCCTCACGGTGCCCCTGCAGATAATTGAGTTTTATCTAATATTGGCCGCAATTGCCGTAGTGCCTGCGGTACTATTCTGGAAACTCCTCATCGCAAGCGTGGTAATGTTAGTGGGCGGCTACTTGGGTGAAGTAGGTGCAATGGATGTCACCGCAGGTTTTGTTATTGGAATGATTGCTTGGCTATACATCGTGTACGAGATCTTCCTAGGACAAGCGAGTAAAATTAACAGTAGCAGTGGCAACGTGGCGAGTCAGAAAGCATTCTCAGCGCTAAGGCTAATCGTGACCGTTGGTTGGTCTATCTACCCTATCGGGTACGTCTTGGGCTATATGGCTGGAGGCGTCGACGCTGGTGCACTTAACTTAATCTATAATCTCGCAGATTTTGTAAACAAAATCGCCTTTGGGGTCGTGATCTGGGCGGCCGCTACACAAACGTCTGAAGCGTGAGAGCATGGCGTGTGTCGATCAAACACACGCCACAATAATCATGCAGACATTGAAACTTGAGGCGGTCCACGAGGCGCACGCGTTCAGCACTGACTTTACCGCAGTGCTGAAGCAAACCATGCTCGAGCACTGCGCAAGCAGTGGCCCACAAATCGTAGCAATGGTGCAATACCATTTGGAAAATAGCGGTAGCCTAAAGCGTGCGAAGCTTTGCTACCAAACCGCCACGGCGTTGAACATCGACGAGCACACAGCCCTGCAGTTTGCGGCAGTTGTCGAACTACTGCACAACGCTTCTTTGATTCACGATGACATACAAGACCAAGACACGTTAAGGCGTCATACACCATCATTGTGGGTGAAATACGGGGAAGCGTTGGCACTGTGTGCGGGTGATAGCATGATCGTTGGCGCCAGTCTGCTACTCGCGCAAATTCGTTCGACTTCTTCGCTACCGCTCCAGACACGAGCCTTTCAAGCTGTACAGCATACCATTCGCGGCCAGGCAGCCGACCTAAGTGAAACCGATAAAATTGACTGTCGAAGCTATCGAACCATTGCCTTTGATAAGGCGGCACCGTTAATTCAGTTATCAATTTATTTGCCAACCCTTCATTTAAATTTGTTGCCTGCTTTGCAGCCGCTGGTGACCGCGGCGGGACAATTTGCTCTGGCCTATCAGCTATATGATGATATCGTGGATTTTGAACAAGATCGGCAAACGAATCAGCTCAATGCCGTCAACCTACATCAACAGGCAAGCGCCGCCTCATTGGCGTATTCGCAGCAGGCTGTGATCGATGAAACGCAAAGCTTGCTGGCTAGCGCCTATCAAAAATGTTGCGTACCACAATCGGGTTGCGCAGCGCCGCTGCAGTACCTCATCTGCGCGCTCCGCGACAAGGTAGCCGAGCTATGAATCCACATGTTGTCGTTGTAGGTGCGGGTTTCGGTGGTATTGCCGCCGCATTAAGAGCCAAAGCACTGGGGTGTGACGTGACCATTGTTGACAAAACACCCTACCCGGGAGGGCGTGCACAACGATTTCAAGTAGGCAGTTACAAACATGATGCAGGCCCTACGGTTATTACTGCGCCCTTTCTTTTTGATGAGTTGTTTGCGCTATTTGGAAAGGACCGCGCCGATTATGTGGAGTTTAAAGCTCTCGACACCTGGTATCGGTTCGTTTACGACGATGGTACTCATTTTGATTATGGCGGTGATGGCGACCGTATCGAAGCGGCGATAGCCGCAATCAGTCCGGACGATGTAAAGGGCTATAGAAAGCTCCTTGCTGCCTCCAAAAAAATTTATCAACTCGGTTTTGAACAATTGGCTCATCGGCCTTTTCATCGAATAATGTCGATGATAAAGGTGATTCCACAAATGCTACGTCTTGGCAGTTATCGTAGCGTTTGGCAATTAGTCTGTCGGTATTTAAAGCACGATAAAATTCGCCAAGCATTTTCAATCCAACCACTTCTAGTGGGTGGTAACCCTTTCGATACCACCAGCATTTATAGCCTCATTCATTATTTGGAGCGCGCACATGGCGTCCACTTCGCGATGGGCGGCACACAAGCACTCGTCGATGCCTTAACTAAATTAATGCAGGAGGAAGGGATAAAGGTAGTACTTAACCATGAAGTGGTAAAATTTGAAACACAGCAAAAGCGCATCACAGCGATAGTACTTGATAGTGGCGACGCAATTGCCTGCGATTACTGCATCTCTAACATGGACCCCCTTTACCTTTATCGCGAACTGCTGCCAGATCATGCGTCACGGGTAGCCAGAATACGTCGTAAAGTCGCTAAACCCTCGATGGGGCTTTTTGTCTTATTCTTCGGCAGCCCAGAGCAATACTCTACGGTACAGCATCATACAATTATCCTAGGGAAAGCCTACAAGCCACTTCTCGATGACATTTTTCACCGCGGTAAATTGTCTGAAGACATCTCTATCTATCTGCATCGCCCCACCGCAACGGATCCGAGCTTCGCCAAAGAGGGCTGTGATAGTTTTTATGCACTCGTGCCAGTGCCCAACCTTAAATCCGATATTAATTGGAATGAGGTGAGCGATGCGTTTCAAGCACGCGTGCTACAACGCTTAGACGAGACCGTATTGCCAGGCATTAAAGAAAAAGCAGAATCGGTGTTCGCTATGACACCCCTCGATTTCAAACAAAACTACAACAGTGAATTCGGCGCAGGCTTTTCAATTGCGCCCTTATTTTTTCAATCTGCTTGGTTTCGCTTCCACAACCGTGGGGAATCGATGGATAACCTGTTTTTAACGGGGGCGGGGACGCATCCGGGTGCTGGGCTGCCAGGCGTCATCAGTTCTGCAAAAGTGGCCGAACAATTACTTAAAACGAGCTTACTCGAAAATAGCCCAGTGCGTGTAAATGGACATCTCACCACTCAGTCTTAATCAGCTACGTGCCGAAGCGATCGATGCAAAGCATTCTATTGCCAAGCACAGTAAAAGCTTTAACTGGGCCGCACGTTTTTTCTCAGCAGACCTGTCCCAACCTGTCTCAAAACTCTACGCCTTGTGTCGCTATTTAGATGATTTAGCCGATGGTAATGACCCAAATCGTGCGCAGAAATTATGCACGATTCAATCCCTTTTTGATCAACATGAGCAGCCCAAAATTACCTTTGATCATGACTTAGTCTTATCCAAACGAGCGTTGCAGGACATGTTAGCTGGGTTTGTGTTTGACCAAGGCACCGTTGCCATTGCATACGAAAAAGATCTGATACATTACTGCTATCAGGTGGCGGGTACCGTCGGTATTTTGATGTGCAACATCATGAAAATTGACAACCAACGAGCGTTGCAACACGCAGTTCATCTCGGCATCGCCTTGCAACTTACCAACATCGCACGAGATGTCGGGGAAGATGCAACCATAGACCGATGCTATATCCCGAGCGATTGGACGGGCCACATAGCCGCGGGCGAGATTGCACAACTTAAAACGCCAATCAAAGCACTGACAAATGCCAGCAAACGGCTCTTAACATTGGCCGATCACTACTACAAGAGCGGTCTACTCGGTATAAAATATCTGCCACCACGCGCCGGTTTCGTGATCCAGTTAGCCGCGCACGTATACCGGGAAATTGGTCGAGATTTGCAGCGCCATCACTATAATAATCTTGGCTACCGGGCACATAGCTCGCTCATCAGAAAATTATGGCTGACGCTTGCCATGCTGGGAGGACGCAGTGAGCAATTACTGCAAAACATACCGGAGCCGACCACGCCTAGCGATGATTTGTTCAAGTTAAGTGGCGCTTATGCCTACTGAATCGGCTAACGATGCAATTCAAGACCTTCTTATTATCGGAGCGGGATGCAGTGGCTTGGCGTTGGCAAGGGAATTGGCATTACGCGGCTATCAGGGCAAGGTGTTGTTACTGGATCAACGAACCGCCTTCGGCAACGATAAGACCTGGTCTTATTGGGCGAAAAAAGAGAGTCGTTGGCACCAATTAGCCGAACATTATTGGGATAGTTGTGAAATATCCGTGAAAGGCGGCCACAGACAGCAGTGCGACTTTCATGCGTATGAGTACTGCTCATTGCCCGCAGACACTTTTTATCGAGATGCCTGCTCGCTAATTGATCTTGGCGGCTATACCGTCGAGCTTGGGCAGACTGTGCAAACAATTGAAGCCATCGATAACCCACCTGCCAAATTCAAAGTAACCACGACTGGTGGCAAGATTTTTTTTGCCAAGCAGTTAATTGAGTGCAATGCACGCTACCAGTCGGCGGATTACTATCAAGTATTTTACGGCGAAGAGTGGCAACTTCACGAACCCCTACCTGACTGGCGTCGGGCTGGGTTAATGACAGAGCTGGTTAGCCATGAGGGCGGTACCGACTTTATTTACTGGCTCGCCCTGGCCCCTGATAGGATACTGGTTGAGCCGACACGCTTTACGCAGCATGCGGTTGATCCGGAGATACTGCAGACCAAAATAGGTAAATGGATGACGCAATATGGCTTAGCGCCTGCTCAATGCATTCGTCATGAAGTAGGTGTTTTACCAATGGGGCGGGTCAATTCTGGTCATACACCCTGGCCACGCGCCGGCCTCGCTGCTGGCGCGTTGCGCGCCTCTTCCGGTTATGGCTTTTTAGCGATGCAACACTGGGCGGCAGCGACGGCCGAGCAGTGGATTCGCACGGGCCGTCTTGAAACCGTTGATACTTATCATCTTAGCGTTCGATTCCTCGACGCTTTGTTTATCAAGGTGCTGATTAATCAACCAAGGTTAGGGGGTGATATATTAAGTCAAGTGGCGCGGGCGCTGCCTGATGACGGCTTTGCCCGCTTTATGGCTGGCGAGGCGAGCGTAAGAGATTGGCTAAATGTCATCATGGCGATGCCCAAAATTCCCTTTATTCAGGCGCTTTGTCAGCCACGCGGATTTATCAATTCAGGCGGAGCAAAAAAATGCTAACCGCCAATCAAAAAGTACATACAAATGCCCAAGGCAATGCCATTAATACATGCGGTCCCTACCTACTGATCAGCGCTCTGGCAATCGCACTACAACTCCTTCCGAGCGATCTATCGTTATATATTCTGGTGGGCCTCGTCATCGTTTATGGGCTGCCTCATGGCTTGCTGGATCCATGGATCTTCGATCGAGGCATTCATAAGCAAAAAGCACTTTTCGTGAGATTTAGTAGCCTCTATCTTTTACTTTGCCTGCTGACATTTGGGCTTTGGCTCGCTCTGCCCACCTTATCGTTATGCCTATTTTTAGCGCTTTCCTCTTGGCATTTTGGCGAAGATGTGGAAACCAACAAGAGTCCATACGGACACTACTTATGTGCGCTCTATGGTGCCAGCATCATTGCCTTTCCCTTTGTTTGGCACACTCAAGAAAGTGTGGCGATTTTAGCGCAATTGGGGGTTTCAGCCTCGCAAACGAGTGCGTTTATAATTGCCACGGGGTTGGTGAGCCTGGCGGCGTTCACCAACCTATTTACCGTATTTACCCGGCCATTTCGCCTCGAATGGCTGTTTCTGTTCACACTCTCTTATGCCTGTCATCCGTTTGCATATTTTGCGCTGTATTTCTGCTGCTTACATAGCCACCGCCACATACGCCATTATGCAAAATACGTTGCCGCTGCTCGAAGCGACGTAAAAGCACCCTTGGGGCGCTTGTTCGTACTAACATTACTCTTACTATGCGCCATTTTATTTATCACCTATGAGCAAGCGCTCACCATATCCTCGCAACTGACCGCCAGTATTTTTTATCTACTCGCGGCCTTAACCTTGCCACATATGCTGATCGTGTACCTCTACGGCGATGACAAGTCGACTGTCGAATGAAAAGATGTTCAATGATTACCGAAGGTGGTTACCTTAGGGGCGTTTTAACGTAATCGTATCGGAGGTAAAGCTAAAAAAATCACCCCCCATTTTCCCAACCGAATCAAGCAATTGTTGGTTCACGATACCGTCATCGATCAGTGCATCGGCCACATAAATACTTTTCACATCTAACAAAATAACGGTGCCCGCAGTTGCCGTCTGACCCAGACAATGAGTATCTCTGAGTGTGCATTCGTAACGGATTGGTGAGTTTTTTACCGACCGCGGCGACACTTTTTCGCTCGCACAACTCTCGACGTTGGCGAAGGTATATTCACTCTCCGTGCTCGGTAGGGTCGCGCTCGTCTTATTCATCTTCTCTAACAAGTCGCGGCTCACCACATTGACGACACACTCATTTGTTTCAATTAAATTTTGCAGGGTATCTTTGTGCGACAACGTGCGCGGCAGCACCTGTGTAAACAATAAAACCGGCGGCTCACAACTGGCCACGGTAAAAAAAGAATAGGGGGCCAGATTATCATCGCCAGCGGCCGAGCGCGTGCTTATCCAAGCAATAGGACGGGGTGATACCCCACCACTTAATAATCGATATTTTTCTTGGCTACTTATCTGACTGGCATCGAAGATCATTTAGGGCTCGCTTAGTGCGCTTCAGTATTGATCATTAAGGTTAACTAAATTCTATGGATGGTGCCAAAAAAACCACTCTTTTTGACAAAACCGCCAACAAGTAATGGCGCTCCCTCGGTTAGTGAACTTTGTCTAACCTCTGCACGTATAAATGACATTACGTAACGTATTAGGTAGACAAAATGACATCGAGTATTCCTAGTGCCGACCCACGGGAAATCGAGCACTTTACAAAATTCGCAGAGACCTGGTGGGATCCGACAGGCCCTTTTTGGCCACTTCACAAGTTGAATGCACTGCGCGTTGATTGGATTGTGTCGCAATTAAAAACAACGCATGCAAACGCTAGCACAGAGGCGCCGCTCAAAGGTCTAAAGGTGCTTGACGTCGGTTGCGGTGGGGGAATTTTAAGCGAGTCACTGGCACGCTTGGGTGCCGACGTAACGGGCATTGACGTTGTGGAAAAGAACATCGCGATTGCCAAAGCGCATGCGGCACAGCAAAACCTCAACATTCAATACCAACTCAACTCAGTTGAGGCACTCAGTGAGGGCGAACAGCAATTCGATGTCGTATTTAATATGGAAGTGGTCGAGCATGTCGCAGACCTACCCGGTTTTATGCAGGCGTGCAATGCACTGGTTAAGCAAGAGGGGTCTTGTTTTGTCGCGACAATTAATCGAAATTGGTTGGCGTGGTTTGTGACCGTTTTTGGCGCAGAATATGTATTGCAATGGCTGCCGAAAGGTACCCATCACTATCGACTGTTAAGAACACCGAATGAAATCAAGCGCCTGCTAGACCATGATGGCTTACACCTAAAAGCCAGCGCAGGTGTTCGGGTAAACCCGATAAAACGGTCCATGGCACTATGCAGATCATTACGCATAAACTACATGCTCCATGCGGTAAAAAGCGCGTGCTAAACACCGAGCAAGACCCATCCGGTCTAAAGCTTCGCTGTACAGGACAAATTGGAGCCTTATAAAGGTTGCTTAAATAATGACTAAATCGACTCAGCTCGATATTCGCTCAACTGACTTTGATTTGCACGCACTTGAACTCGATGCGCTGCTGGCTTTGCGCTTATATCTCGATGAAAAAGAATACGGTAGCAATATTACGCAAGATATCGATGACCTCGATCAATATCCAGACCGCCTATTAAGCAGTTATCGAGAAGAATGGATCGTGTACTGCAAACCTAGATTGAAGAGTACATACCTTGAGCGAAAAGCAGACGAGGTCACCCAACTCGACGCAATAATTGCAGCTCTCAATAATTGTATAAAACATCCAGAGTCGCAAAACTCACGACTCATCCATAAAGTAAGATCAGTGCAACAAATGCTTAATTCTGACGACGTGTCTTTCATTGAATCCACGCCGGCTCGACAAATCAGGAAATTAATACGCTTTGACGAGTAGGCGGCATTAATTAAGGCGGCGACACTATGCTTTCTTACCCTCACCTCACGGCGCGCATGCCTGCCCATTTACGCGCCGAATTCCGCAGTAGCCATGCCGGTGAAATGGGTGCCGTATGGATATACCGGGGCATTCTACTGGCCAGCACAGACCCAGTGGTTCGCAAATTTGCGCGCGAGCACTTACAAACCGAACAACAACATCTTGCTTTATTTGAAGAGCTTATCCACCTCTATCGCGGTAGTATGCTATTGCCCATTTGGGTACTGGCAGGTTTCCTTACCGGCTTCTTACCTGCATTTTTTGGCCGTACCGCTGTGTTTGGCACCATTGAAGCGGTGGAAACCTTTGTAAGTGCTCACTATCGACAACAGATCGATATGGTTAAAGCAGAACCCGCTTGGGCTCCCCTAGAAGAGATGCTAGAGCACTGCTTAGAGGACGAAATCGAGCACTGTCATGAAGCGGCAAATCAGTTACGTGGTCATTCGCGCCTGCTGCGCTTATGGGCAAAAATCGTCGCGACAGGCTCACAACTCGCTGTGAAAGTCTCAAAAATAATATAAGCCCTTAATGATCAGTTTCACCCAATGCGCATGTATAACGTAATGCACGGTATGCAGTGCAGGCGTAGTGGCACGATCGGCTGGCATTCACGCTAAAGTTGAGTTTAGGGGGCTAAATAATTTAGGGTTTGCGTCTCGACGGCCCACGCGGCACGGATATGAAAATTAGTTCTATCTGGGCGTTCCAGCTGCAGCGATTCCAAATGCGTTGCACGTATACTAATAACACCAAAATGCTTGTACGCCTGCGCGGCATCGTCAAAGCAATATGCTTTTTCAGGGTCGTCAACCTGCTCACCGGGCCTATGCTTTAAGGCGTATATTTTTTGTGAGCGTTCCGAAAGCGCCTGCCACTCCGCTTCGGCATTCGCGTCTTGCGCATGTAACGCAGCTAAACCATCTACCCGCATTTGCCACTTCCGCTTCGCACAGTAAAAATGCAAGCCGCAATTGGGCGCTTGCTGTAACTGCGCCCACTTTTTTGACCGGGTATCGGTATGTATAACAAACAAAGGCAAGTTAGGTGCTTGGTTTACGCTCGATTCGGCCTCGGGCGCGGCTAAACGCCGCAGAACCACAGTGCGGCTTTCAGCGGGACGCGTCACCAGCGTGGGCGTCCAAAACTGACCCCGCTTATGTAGATCTTTTTTAACCTCAAGCAACCAATCATCAAAAATCTGCTGCAAAGTGGTTGGTACTGACGACGCCTTCATCAATTAGTGCCCTGTTAACAGCGCTAAAGGTTAACCCCTAGCGCTCTGCATTTCATCGTTAATATATTTACCCGCCGCAAGAAACTGCCATATCGCGATTAAACCAAATACTAAGGATACGCCTAATACCGCGATACCTACTGAACGTGTACCAAATTCAGCACTGATCAGATCACTTATCACACCCACCAGCACTGGCCCTAATCCTAAACCTATAATGTTGATCGCGAAAAATAAAATCGCCGAGGCAAGCGCACGCATGCGCACATTCACCAACCCTTGTACCATTGCTAAACTGGGCCCCATATACACCGTTGCCATCGTCGCCGGCACGGCAAACAGGCACAACACCATGTACAAGTCATCCAGCAAGTAAACCAAAAACAAAAAAGGTAAAGAAATGGCGGCCGAAATAGCCGGTATCCAGATATACCATCGCTTGTCTTGAGCGCCTTTTTTATCCGCTAAATAACCACCGTATAGCGTGCCCGCGCCACCTAAGATACCGCTTATCAGGGCTAACCATGTGCCGAGTTCGCCGGTTTGAATATCAAAGTTTCGTAACATGTATGGTGCAAACCAAATCGCACCGCCATAAGCAATTAGGGCAAGGCAAGAGGCACCCAGCGAAATATGCCGAAACGATTTTTTACTCCACAAAGTTTTTAATGACTCTTTAAACGAAACCGGATCCTCAACTTTGGCAATTGCATCTCGCGCGCCACGTATCGGCTCTTTAATGGTTGTTTGAATTAAAATAGCAATTAGCACACCCGGCACACCCACCACGATAAACGCGACCCGCCAACCAAAAAATTCGTTTATCCAACCGCCTAATAAAAAGCCGAATAAGACGCCGATATTAATCCCCAATGAGTAAATAGACAGCGCCGTGCCGCGTTTTTCCGGCGGGAACATATCAGAAATCATTGAATGCGCAGGGGGACTGCAGCCCGATTCACCTACCCCCACACCGATACGCGCCAGCAGCAGATGCATATAATTCTGGGCAAACCCGCTTATGGCGGTAAAAAAACTCCAGGTGCCAATAGCAATGCTCATAATATTACGCCGCACCCACTTATCGGCTAGTCGCGCAATAGGAATTCCCATTATTACGTAGAAAAACGCAAAGGCTATACCGGTCAACAAACCCAACTGCGCGTCGCTCAATAATAACTCTTGCTTAATAGACTCTTGTAAAATCACCAGTATTTGCCGATCAATAAAATTGAAGGCGTAAGTGATGGTCAGCATAAACAAGACATAATTTCGATAACGAGGTTTATCATACGGGTTATCAGTTTCAGGGGGCGTTGTGGCATTTAGATTCTGCGTAGAACTCGCAGCAGGTGTATTCTCTTCAGGAGCAGACATGGAGGCGCACCGTTATTCGTTATTGTTAGCAGGTTGCAAGCGATGTTGCGAACGGCAAAATCAACACATCGCATTATTTTTATCACACCAAGAGCCTAACGGATGACACCCTGCAGTACAACAGCCTTTCTAACACATTGCACCCACCGTGGCCTCGCCCTCTTGGCGTCTCTCAACTCCTTTGAGATTAAATAAATCCTTACCCTTTTTTTAAAACTCTTTCTTTGCCTCTTCTAGCGTGTTCAAGTAATGCGCATAATCCTCATCACAAACAAACACCGCTTTCTTATCATGCCCGCGTTGCACCACATGATGTGGGCAATTTAGCACGATCAACCGCCTTCCTCTTGGCATCGTCACACTCCTTGTGGTGATCGCTAAGCTAAAATAGATCTGTCACCTTTTTCTACTTCTTCTCGGAAAGCTTCTATAGCTGATTCCAATCATAATAACCGCCATCAAAAATGAGCACAGAAGTAACTTACTTCCAAATCCAAAAACTAGTTCAAAAGTCAATGCTGGTGTTCCAAAAACAAATATATCTAACAGATAAAAAAGAGACATTTCCAACCGATTTAGTACAACAAGTAGCGTACTTATCTGCAAAAAAACCAAACAAAAGCAACTTGAAAATCCAAATAACATATATGAACCTTGATTCAATCCTCCGTCAAACAGCACTGCAGCGCTGCACAGACCAAATAGTATCAAGTTCCAAGATTTCTCTTTTTTCGAGAGTGATCGAAACCTTCGATAAAAGTAAAGTACGATACTATTGTTCATCTCTAGACTCGCTTTCTTGCAACTCATTAGAGAGAGTCAGCCCCCCTCTACTAACCACGACATTGCCAGCGGACTCAGCTGTACTTCCGCTAACACCTTTGTTGATGTCATTTTTCAGGCTATGCGCTCTTTTTTCTTTTTTTCTCTTATTCTTGTTCAGATACCGGCGAACTCCCCTTGGCTTTTCCATTTTCGTATCAATAGCCTTCACCGCTTTATTTTTTAAAAAAGAGCCTGCTACTTTTCCGCCAGCAATTGACAAAGCTATATCCTGCACATCAACATCCTCTCCTTTCGTAGCGTCGATAGCAGCACTAGAAGCCCCGTTACCTAAAACATCCACGGCGTTCTTTTAACTAAACGGGGACAGATCTATTTTTAGGCCTACCTGGCCCTCTATCTTCAACTCTTAGCCCCATTCTTCGTTCTATTTCATCTACAAATTTTCCTGAGCCCGTGAGCTGCGAGCGCTCTGCGGCACGCGGGGCCTCGAGCGTATCGTTGTAATGATGGAAAATCAATGTGATCCCTTAACGTGATAAACGGCGCCACTCTATTTCAATGGCTGGGCGACGCAAACCCTACGAAGCGCCCGCGTTTTTCCTTCGACAAAGCAATATTTAAGAGAAAGTTCAGGAATATTGTCTTAATTACCGACATAAAAAAAGCCTGCACAAGGCAGGCAAATCCACTCGAAGTAAACCCTTACGATTTTTGCCGGCGTGCGCATCCTAATCCCATTAGACTCAGCGCCAGTAACGCAAGGGTCGAGGGTTCTGGGACAGCGACCGCGCTGAACTCCATGTCATCAAACCTTAGTGCCATCGGGCCAGGTTCAGCACTTGGATTGGTGTCGTAGCCATTGGTAACAGCCACGGTTAATTCGTTTATCCCGTCCACAAAGAAGTCTGAAATTGAAAAAGCATGCAGCGTATTAAACGACCCGGTACCAAAGGCCAAAGACACCCCTGTATCCGTGCCATTTAGAAAAATAGTCGCGTAGTTATCCACGCCCCACGAACCGGTTATTTCGGCGCTGCTCGCGTCATAACCGGTTAAATCAAAGGTCGTGCTAAATAGGTAATCAGTTGCGGATGTGGTCTCGTTGCCCCCGCTAGCATTCGATGAAATCCATTGTGAATCAGTGTCATTAGCAGCATATGCACCGTTGAGATAAGTGATGGCATCTCCGCCCGGGTCTACGTCCCAATTGCCATCTATACCGCCGGTAGCGGCAACCACGTTACCCGAATTATCGAGGCCCGTATTGTAGAGTAAGCTGTTAATAACGCCTGCCTCAGCCGCTATACTCACAACTAAGCCAAGGGCTAAAACTGTACTAACTTTTTTTATCGCCTGCATGCGACACGTCCTTTTCAAAAATTCGGATTCGTAAACAATCTAAAGCATGAATACTGCCCGTCTATAAATTAATAATATATTTCAATAGTTTAGCGGCGTGCATAGATATTATGAAGCGGGCAATCTGCGAAACGCAGCAGCATATTGCGTGTGACATTTGCAAAATGGGAATTTAGCGGCGCCATCCCATAAGGCGTTAGAACTAAAGGGCTTGCTTATATTCGCCAAGCGAGCGTCATCGTGCCAAAGCGCGTTAGGTTTTCTAAGGCCTCTTGGTCTTGCTCATTGCCGATTAAATTAGAATCCGCAAACGCAAAGGTGAAGGCCCAACTGCGGGTAGCAAAAGAAAGGCCCGTTGAAACGCCCACATACTCATGCTTGTAAGGAATGGAACGGCTGTTTCTATAGGTATTGCCATCTGTGAAAATTTGGTTAAACGAATAACCTGCATTCATGCCGAGATAAAAGAACC
>Ga0209495_1000402_pt1 | contig 34530 bp, 37 predicted proteins | sample EN1Hudsemesocosm_FD_184629 | JGI IMG/M metagenome (GOLD analysis project Ga0209495, IMG submission 184629) | Methane-oxidizing microbial communities from mesocosms in the Hudson Canyon - EN1E Hudson Canyon (SPAdes) (version 2) | ecosystem: Environmental > Aquatic > Marine > Cold seeps | place... | reverse complement strand
CAAATTGATGAAGAATATTTGCTGGAGCATGAGGGCGCGGCAGTTCATTTATCCATTGAACTCTCGCGAGCGCTATATGAAGAAATGATTGAAGACTACCTTAATCTGACCATGGATGCGGTGGATACAGCAATGAAAGGTGCAAAACTTACTGTTGCCGATATTGATGAAATCATTTTAGTAGGAGGGTCTACGCGTACGCCTTGTATTCGTCAAAGACTGTTAAATGAATTTGGTTTTGAACCTCATGGCGAAGTTGATGCTGATTTATGCGTCACAATGGGCGCTGCGATACAAGCGGCGATAATTAATGGGCAGCAGGTTGATAAAGTCTTAGTTGATGTTACCCCTTATACTTATGGAACCAGTGCAATAGGTCTTTTAAGAGGTGAATCATATCCTTTTACTTATGAGCCTATTATTCATAAAAATAGCGTCTTACCCAGTCGAAAAACTGAAGCTTTTGTAACTAACCAAGATGGTCAGGAATTTGTTGATATAACAATTTATCAAGGTGAAGACCCCGATGCTTTAAACAACGTAAAAATTGCTGAGTTTAGGGTTGAAGGTTTATCTGATGCAAAAGCAGGAAATGTAATTACGCTGACTTTAGAGCTTGATTTAAATGGCATATTACAAGTTTCAGCAGAGGAACGAATCACAGGCTTAAGAAAATCCATTACCATTAATAATGCACTTTCTAATTTTGAAAGTGGATCTGTAAAAGTAGCGACTCAGCGTATTTCAGCTTTATTTGGCAAACTAGATGCTAGCTTATATGAGCAAGATAAAACTCAAGAAAGCAATAATATTCATCCTGAAATAGAAGCCGCGCAAGCACTTATTACTAAAGCTGAAAATTTATTTGCCACAATTTCCAGTGAAGATAAAGAAGATATGCAGGTTTTAATTGAAGCACTAAAGACTTGTATTGATGTTGAAGATATTACTGGACTAGAAAAACCATTATCTGACTTGAATGATATTATCTATTATTTGGAATCATGATAGAGCGATGCCCATGCTGTAAGGGACGATTAAAAGAAAATAATGTTTGTTCGCGTTGCCAAGCGGATTTGAGCAGTCTTATTAATGCTCAAAAAGCAGCCAAAACCTGGCTTTCTAAAGCACTACAATTTTTATTGTCTAATAAGATTGAGCAAAGCTGTATTGCTATAAAGCGATCGCTATACTTCGAAGAAACTGCAATCGCAAAAAGCTTTTATGATTTTTTAATTCAACAACAGATTACAGAAGTTTTAACATTGCTGGCACAAGCAGATGTTATATCAGCAAAAAAGAGACTTTACCAAATACGTCTATTAATTCCCTCTAGTAAAAAATTACAACAATTAGATGGTTTTGCTAATTATCTGTTATTAGCAAAGTAATAATGAGCGTGAGGTTCTAGTCTAGCCTTAATCAAGTGAAGCAAAAGTATCACTTGCTAAGTTAATAATATTGGAGTGTCGAACGCTTTAATACTTTCTGATTTAACTCACTCCGAAATAGATTGGCAAGTAGCACCAAGGGCGTATAAGTTTTTCCGATTGATTAATATTATATTTTCAGAAAGATTCTTTAAATAAAATTAGTGATTAATTAAATTTCGGTTATTTGACTTATCAGTATATGGCAAATGCCTTAAAACAACCCTTAAAAAGACTGTAATAGCTTGATTTATAGGCAGTATAAAAAGACAAAACTAATGGTAGTATCAACTTTCATGCCATTATTAGCGTCATTTTGTCGCGCGACAATCCACCACATTTTCAAAGCAAACTTTGTTCTCTATTCTTAACCCAACTCGTAAGTATTTATGAGTCTAACTTTTTTAATGTGAACTTATATAGAGAAACTGCCATGAAAACTCAAAACATTATCCTAGCGCTTATTTTATCAACTGTAACTGTTACTGCTGTTGCTGTATCGACTGAGCAAGAAAAAGATGTTAAATCTGTTGCTTGGTATACTGCAAATGTAAGAGCCGCTCGAGCTCAAAACAAAATATGTTTTGATGACCCTAGCATACAAGAATCTACTACATGTAAAAATACACTGCATGCATTAAAAATGGTTTATGTAGGTGTTGGAAACTAATTTATTGCTAATTAAAAGGCATGAGAGTGTTGATCACTTCATGCCTTAGTTTATTAAAATTTTTACTGTTTTAACAGATATAAGGCTGAAATATCATCATCACCCCTTCCTTGTTTCATTAGCTCCTCATAGTCTAATATAGTTTTATCGGTTAAGTTTAGAGCTGTTGATGTTTGTTTAGCCATATTCTGGCATATTTTTAAATCTTTATGATGTAACGCTAGTTTAAAACCCGGCTCAAATATGTTGTTTGTCATACTTTCTCCCCGATGCTGCAAAAACCAATTCCCTGCTGCGCCCCCAGAAACAACCTCAATAACTTTTTCCATATTTAAGCCTTGGGCTTGACCAAAAGCTAATGCCTCAGTCACCGCTTGGTTAATACCTGCAGCCATTATTTGGTTTACAGCTTTGGTGCTTTGACCACTGCCAACCTTTCCCATATGAACAATGCGCGAGCTGATAGCCTCTAAAACTGGACGAACAGTTTCTAAAGCCGTTTCATCTCCACCCACCATCACTGATAATGTGCCATTTTTTGCACCTTCTACACCACCAGATACAGGGGCATCAAGAAATTCCACTTGTTTACTTGCTAAAATAGCAGCTGCTTTAATGGCTGTTTCCTTACTCACTGTAGACATATCGACAACAATCGAATGAGCTTGAAGCGATGGAGTAATGGTTTTAACAATTTCTAAAACATCATTATCGGCAGAAATACAAAGTAAAATAATATTAACGTGCCTTGCTAATTCCTCTGCTGATTTAAAGAAAGGGATATTGAGTTGGCAGGATAAATCTTTTGCCTTTTGTTCCGTTCGATTATAGATAGCTGATAACAACCCTGCTTTGGCTAAATTATCAGCCATACCTGCACCCATTGCACCTAAACCAATTAATCCTACTTTCATTATTTTTCCTTTAATACTGCCAATTCATTATGATGATTTTACGACATAATAGTGGCACTCGGTGGAGTGATCTCTCTTCTATGATAAAATAGATTTATTAAATTAATTTCTAATTAGAGAAAATACTTATGTTTGATCCAAAATCAATTGATGATATGGCTAGTCGACTAGCTGATTCGCTTCCTTCTGGTCTAAGTAATATAAAAGAAGATATGGAAAAAAATTTCCATGCTATTTTACAAGGCGCGTTAGGGAAGTTAGATTTAGTGACTAGAGAAGAGTTTGAAGTGCAAAAAGCTGTTTTAGCTAAAACACGCTCTAAATTAGAAGCATTAGAAAAACGTGTTGATGAAATGGCAGCTAAGTAAATAGCTTTTTATTTCCTCTGGCTAAAATAACACTAGGTTTAGTCGTTGTAGCCTTGATGAAACAAAGTGGAATCAAGGAATATTGAAAACATTTGATTTCGCTTCGCTACATCAAGGCTACATTACTTTAATTATCTTCAAATAAGTCCATCTGTCGATAATTTAATAATTGTGTCTGATTATTAAATGATGACAAAGATACACCTAGCAAACGTACTTTCCGCCGCCCAATCTCCGTATTTGTTAATAAACTTTCAAAAACAGCCATGCAATCAATAGAATTAGAAACTATGGATGTTAGCGTTTTACTTCGCGTTATTTGCACAAAATCATGATATTTTATTTTTATAGTGATGGTTTGTGCTTTTAGTTCTTTTTCATTAAGTTTTTTTAGTGCTTTTTTTAACAGTTGCTGTAAATGATTCAGAACCTCTGCACGGTCTTTAATATCAATTTGAAAGGTTGTTTCCACACCAACTGATTTACTTTCTCTGTGATTATTAATGGCCCTAAGATCAATGGCTCTTGATATATTGTAGTAATGTTGCCCCGACTTTCCAAAATGCTGGGTTAAGAAATGGAGTGACTGCTGCTTTAGATCCCATCCTGTTTTAATAGCCAAATCATGCATTTTCTTTTCAGTCGCCTTACCTATGCCATGAAATTTTCCTACATTTAAAGTTTCAACAAATTGCTCACCCTGCTTAGGGGTAATTAAATATAAGCCATCAGGCTTATCCATATCTGAGGCAATTTTAGCTAGAAATTTATTGTATGAAACACCTGCTGATGCAACTAACCCTGTTTTACTTAAAATAGACTTTTTTATATCTTTAGCTATTAAGGTCGCCGAGCCGTGATGGGATGAATTTTGGCTAACATCTAAATAAGCTTCATCAAGAGATAGCGGTTCATACAATTCTGTATATTTAGCGAATATCTGACGAATAAGAATAGAGGCTTGTTTATAAGCTTCAAAACGAGGTTTTACAAAAATTGCTTGTGGACATAGCCGATAAGCTTGGGAAGATGACATGGCAGAATGAATGCCAAATTTTCTAGCTTCGTAACTACAGGTGGCAACTACGCCACGACTATCTGGTTTCCCACCGACGATAATGGGTTTGTTGCGGTATTCTGGATTGTCTCGTTGCTCAACGGCTGCAAAAAAAGCATCCATGTCGATATGGATGATTTTTCTACCTTGCTCAGCCATAAAAGCTACTCTTTTATTTTAGGCAACTCTAGATCTTCAGTTAAACCCCAATCAGAAAATGGGAATGGTATCTGGTCTGTATTGTAAGTTAAAAACAATAAGATATGATACAAATAGGCTGAAAGTGTACGCCCAAAACTAAGAATGTTTTGATTTGGCGTACCCGTTAATAAAGCTGAGGCAACTTGTAATAAAATAACTGTCCACAGCAATATTCGAACTAAGCTGACGACTACGGTAAAAACTAGCATAAAGAAAATACGCTTCCATGTGCTAATTTTTTTTATATTGTCATTTATTTCATGTTGCATGCTAAAACCTATTTTAACCTTTATTCATTAAATCACGTAAATCAAGAGCAGAGGCATTGGCTCTGGCAATATAGTTTGCCATTGCAAGTGAGTAGTTAGCCGTTATTCCAAAACCGTTACCATTTAAGACCATAGGGCTAAGAATAGGTGTTAATGCATTTTGGAGTGCTCGAATCATATTATCTAATGTATTCATCGCTCTTTTATCTAAAATAATATCTTCAAAATCAACTTTAATAGCTTGTAAGATATGCATTAATGCCCAGCTAGCCCCGCGCGCCTCATAAAATACATCATCAATTAATAGCCAAGGTGTTTTGCCTACGCCTTTTTCAAATTCTTCAACATTTTGCGGTGCTTTTTGTCCACTTGGGTCATAAAGAATACCCGCTGCACCAGCAAACCGGTCTGAACTTGCTGTTAATTTTGTAGATAATCCACCCAAACGTTTAATGATTACCTCTAAATAGGTCCATAAGTTATCTGAGCGAGAATAAAACTGTGCCCGTCTTTCATCGCCAGTAGGATTTTGTAGGCGCTTCATGTATTTATGTAGAAACTTAACCCCTTTGTCGTATTCTGACTCTGATGAAGGTAAGGCCCAAGAGTTGGGTTCATAGTAAAAATAAGGCTCAGCAACACCTAAGTCTTTATCTTCTACTGATTGTGATTGATCTCGGGCAAAGTGGTTTCTTAACGCTGTTGTACCGTCACGTAGCATTACCAAGGCACCATATTCCCAGCTACGAATATTATCTAAAAATACCCCTGGTGGTGCCACATCATTTGAAATGTAGCCGCCTGGTTTTTCCATTAATACTTCAGCCATATGCGCTAAAGTATTGGTGTAAACAAAGCCAATGGGCATATTGTCTGAACCACTTTTTTCCAGGTATTGAACGGCGGCTTCTCTTACATCAAAAGTATCTGGTTCATCTCCCCACCAAATGCCAAGCACGAGCATAACAATAAGCGTTACGCCTAATAAGGATCCAAAAAACCAAAGGATTCCCTTCGATCGAGCATCTTCTGTGGCTGTACTGTCTGTCATTTTCGTATTGTCCCTAGGTAACAAGTATGAATAAATTTCTTATGGAAAATGCTTGCAATAATAACAGATTTTAGGTTTGGTCAGACTTCTTTTTTGCCTTAGGGTGGGCTTTGTCATAGACTTCAGCTAAATGTTGAAAGTCTAAGTGGGTGTATATCTGAGTAGTGCTTAGGTTACTGTGCCCTAATAATTCTTGCACAGCACGAATATCATGGCTTGATTCAAGTAGATGGCTAGCGAAAGAGTGTCGCAACATATGAGGGTGAACATGTTCGGGTAAACCAATTTTTTTGCACCAACGGTTCAATCTAAGTTGAATGCTCCGCTGTCCAAGACGCTTACCTTTATTGGAAATAAAAACAGCCAAATCAGTTGTATTTGTACGATAGAGAAACCATTTTTTTAAAGCTGTAACGGCTTTACCTCCAATGGGTAAAATTCGTTGTTTTCCTCCTTTACCTTTTAATACACGTAATTCTCGCTCAGAAAGGTCTATATCATCCATATTTAAATCAGCAAGCTCACTTAATCGCAAGCCTGAAGAATAAAAAAGCTCAAACATAGCTAGGTCACGTATTTCTAGAAATGAGTCGGGTGGGCTATCTAATATGCCTGACATTTGATCAACATCAAGTACTTTAGGGAGCTTTCTTTCTTGCTTTGGGGCTTTAATCTGCTTAGCTGGATTATTTTGAACTAGCAGCTTTTTTAACAGATAGTTATAAAAACTACGGATAGCTGAGAGTTCTCGCTGTAAAGATTTGCTTGATAAGCCTTTTCTATGCCGATTGGCGATATGATTTCTTATATCGATAGGCAGAACACCTTGCCATTGCTCGATTTGATGAGCTGCGCAATAGCTTACCAACTGTTTAATATCACGCTGATAACTTTTTAAGGTGTGCTCTGAAACCCTCTTTTCAAACTCTAAATACTTAAAATAATCAGTTAATATTGTTTTTTCAGAGGGAAGCATTAATGGATCTAGTCTAAAAGCGCTATTAATCGTGTGGCAATAACTTCACTCATTTGAGTTAGAAATAAATTCCCCATACTGTAATGGAACCGGGCATCTTCTTTACTACCGATGGCAATAAGGCCTTCTAAACCAGTAAAAGCCATTGGAATAATTGCACAAGACTTTATTTCTGTTGCTACATCGCCAAATAAAAATTTAGCCTGGGCCAAAGTTGGACGACCACATTTTGCTTGGTTGCTGCTTAATATTTGGATAAAGTGTTGCAAATTTTCATCATCAATTTCAACAAAAACATCACTGTTTAATGATTCGGTATCTTGTTTGATAATACGTACAGAAGAAAAATCAGTTAAAAAACACTCTTTAAACACTTTATCAAGATTAATAACTACCTCATCAACAGAATGGGCCTCCATTAATGCTAAAGTAAGCTCATGCATTTGATTGAGTGTTATGTCATTATCTTTCGCTATTTCAATTAAAGCCGTTAATTGGTTTTCCAATTCTTTATGTTTACCTCTAAAAATCTCTAGTTGCTTAGAAATTAAAGAAACAGCATTGCCACTAGGGTGTGGAATACTCATATTTTCTAACAGCGCTAGATGCTGATGAAAAAATTCAGGGTGTTCGAGTAAATAAGCTTCTATTTGAGCTGGCTGGAGGTCAGTAGCTTCAATTGATGTTATTTTGTCACTCATAATTCTATTTGTCCTTCAAAAACGGATTTTGCTGGCCCTTTCATAAAAACAGCTTGCCCAGGCCCTGCCCAATTTATTTCTAATTGCCCACCTGGTAATTCTACTGTAATGTTTTCTTGGTCTAGTTGCTTTTGCTCTATTCCAATAACTACAGCAGCACATGCCCCACTACCACAGGCCAAAGTTTCGGCAGCACCGCGTTCGTAAACACGTAATTTAATATGCTGACGATTTATAATTTGCATAAAACCAATATTAGCTCTTTCTGGGAAAAAAGCATGACTTTCTAATGCTTCACCTATTTTAGCCACTGGCTCTGTATTAATGTTTTTAACCGTTATAACAGCATGAGGGTTCCCCATAGAAACTGCTCCAAAAACTATTTCAGTATGATTGACGGATAGTTTATAAGACAACGCTTGTTGTTCTGTAGCTAATGGAATTTCTTTAGGTAAATGCCTAGGAACACCCATATTTACAGTAATTAAATCATCATTATCAAAAGTGAGAATTAATTGGCCAGAATCAGTATCTACAGTAATTTTATCTTTTGTGGATAATTTTTTGTCTCTGACAAACCGAGCAAAACAGCGAGCCCCGTTTCCACATTGAGCGACTTCACTACCATCAGCATTAAAAATACGGTATTTAAAATCGGCATTAGTATTAACAGGCTTTTCAACTAACAATAATTGATCGCAACCAATACCAAAGTTTCTATCAGCAATAAATTTTATTTGACCAGATGTTAATGAAATATTTTGGTTGATAGCATCAATAACAACAAAGTCGTTACCTAAACCATGCATTTTAGTAAATTTAATCATACTGCTTTGTACTTGAAATTAATAAAACAAACTATGTAGCCTTGATGCAGAGAATCAGAATCAAGGCGTGTTAAATGCTAACCTTGATTCCACTTTGTTTCATCAAGGCTACATAAGGTATGTATTAAGGTAATAGTTTTTCACCTTGCCAAAGTTGAGGAATGGACTCTCTTTCTCTGATTAAATGAATATCCGCCCCATCAACCATTATTTCAGCAACTTTAGGCCTTGAGTTATAGTTGGAGCTCATAGTAAACCCATAGGCTCCAGAAGAACGAATAGCTAATAAATCATCTTCAGAAAGCTTTAATGTCCGTTCTTTACCCAAAAAATCACCTGTCTCACAAACTGGGCCAACAATATCCCATATTTCTTCGTTTGCTTTGCTATCTTTATTGACTGGCACAATATCTTGCCAAGCGCTATAAAGAGAGGGGCGAACCAAGTCATTCATTGCGGCATCGACAATGGCAAAGTTTTTATGTTCTGTTGGTTTTAAATATTCAACTTTAGTGACCAAGATTCCTGCATTACCTGCGATAGCTCTGCCTGGCTCTAAGGCTATTTCATATTTATTATCGCCTAAACGCTCTAAAATAGCTGAAACGTAATCTGCTGGTAAAGGTGGTTGCTCATCTTTATAACGAATGCCCAACCCACCGCCTAAATCTAAATGGTGTAGCTCAATACCTTCTTGTTTTAAAGTATTGACTAGGTCGATCACTTTATCTAAAGCGGCTAAAAATGGAGCAGTTTCAGTTAATTGTGAGCCTATATGACAGTCAATCCCTATGACTTTAATATTGTCCATTTTTGCAGCACGACGATATTCAGATAAAGCTTGTTCAATATCAATACCGAATTTATTTTCTTTTAGGCCGGTTGAAATATAAGGGTGTGTTTTAGCATCTACATTAGGATTAACTCTAAATGAAACAGCTGCAACCATACCTAACTCTGCAGCTAAATGATTAATTCTGTCCAGTTCGTCCTTAACTTCTATATTAAAACAACGAATGCCAATTTTAAGAGCCGCTGTAATTTCATCTTTACGTTTACCAACGCCAGAAAATACAATTTTTTTAGGATCGCCACCTGCAGTAATAACTCTTTCAAGCTCACCGAGTGAAACAATATCAAAACCAGAACCTAAGCGAGCTAATACATTCAAGATAGCAATATTTGAGTTGGCTTTTACGGCATAACAAATTAAATGAGGATGATCACCAAAGGCCTGGTCAAATGCTTTCCAGTGTTTTTCAAAGGTAGCGCGTGAATAGATATAACAAGGCGAGCCATATTGCTCAACAATAGTTTCTACGGCTACATCTTCGGCGAATAATTTGTTTTCTTTATAACTAAAATAATCCATGCTTATGTTTCTTCTTGGGGTACATAAATAGGGGCTTTCTCATCGGGTAGATAAAGAGGCCCTGTTTGTCCACAGGCTTGTAGACCTAAAATAAATAAAAATAGTAACTTTTTCATTAGCTGTATTAAATATCAGAGTAAATTACAGAAGGAAGCCAAGTAGCCAAGTCAGGCCAATAAGCTAAAATTGCCAACATCATAAGCTGAATGGCTATAAAAGGCATCACTCCTTTGTATATTTGCCCCGTAGAAATTTCTTTAGGCGCAACCCCTCGCAAATAAAATAAGGCAAAACCAAAAGGTGGGGTTAAAAATGAGGTTTGTAGATTAATGGCGATCATAATGCCAAGCCAGACAGGGTCAATACCCATTGCTAGTAAAACAGGCCCTACAATAGGTACAACAACAAAAGTGATTTCAATAAAGTCTAATACAAAGCCCAATAAGAACATAATTAGCATTACAAAAAATACGGCACCAAATTTACCACCCGGTAAGTCTGATAATAATTCGATAATTAGCTCATCACCTTCAAAGCCACGAAAAACCAAAGAAAATAAAGCGGCTCCAATTAAAATCATAAATACCATGCTTGTGACTCGCGTGGTGTTTTGCATGACTTCTTGTAAATTGCTTAAATTCAGTTGGTTTTTAAAAAAGGCCAGTAAAATTGCGCCAGAGGCACCAACAGCAGCAGCTTCAGTTGGTGTTGCTAAGCCACCCATAATTGAACCAAGCACTGAAAATATTAATAGTAAGGGAGCTGCAAGGCTTCTTAATATACGAAGATAAAAGCCTTTTTCTTTAATCACTTTTTCTGGTGCAGGCATTGAATCTGGCGAAAGCCATGCTGTAATTATAATGTAGGTTAAATACATCAAAACCAAGCCTAAACCTGGTAATAGAGCACCTGCAAACAAGTCACCTACCGACACAGTTTCAGGAGAGAAAATCCCCATATCTAATTGAGCTTGTTGATAGGCTGATGAAATAACATCACCCAATAAAACCAAGACGATAGAGGGTGGAATAATTTGCCCCAAAGTACCCGATGCGCAGATTGTTCCGCAAGCAATAGAAGGATTGTAGTTATTACGTAACATAGTGGGCAGTGATATAAGCCCCATGGTAACGACTGTTGCACCTACAATACCTGTACTTGCGGCCATTAACATGCCGACAAGCATAACGGCGATACCTAGTCCGCCTCTTAATGTACCAAATAATTCAGTAATAGATTCAAGTAGGTCTTCAGCAATTTTGGCGCGCTCTAGCATGACCCCCATAAATACAAATAGAGGTACTGCCATCAATGTTTGGTTATTCATAATGCCAAATAATCGATTAGGTAAGGCATTTAAGAAAGCAGCATCAAACACATCAAACTGTATTCCAACTGTTGCAAAGGCTAATGCTGTGCCGCTTAAAGCAAAAGCGACTGGGAAGCCAGTCAAAAGCACAATAAAAACGGCCCCAAACATCCATAAAGCTAAATAATTATCCATTTAAGTATTCTCCTTGCTTAAACCTAAAGCAATTAATAGGTTTTGTAAAAACAAAGAAATACTTTGTAAAATAAGTAGCCCTGCCATCAGAATAATAGAAGTTTTTAATAAATATACGCCAGGTAAGCCGCCAGAATTTCTTGAGCCTTCTTGAATTTCCCATGAATCAGCTACGTATTCCCAGCTACTCCAGATAATAAAACTGGTAACTGGAATAAGTAGAAAGAGTGTGCCCAAGCAATCAATCCAGGCTTGCGTTTTTATACTGCAACGTTGATAGAAGATATCCACTCTGACATGAGCATTGTGTTTCAAAGTATAAGCACTTCCCAGCATAAAAATAATGGCATGCATATATGAAACTGATTCTTGTAATGCTATCCACCCAAGGTCAAAGGCATAACGTAGGATAACAATAATAAAGGTAGTGATAACCATCACTAGAGTTAACCATGAGATAGTTTTACCCACCCATTCATTAAGCGAGTTAATTGTATTTATGCAGGCTTGGCTACTTTTAATTACGGTGGACATAAGGGAGCAGGTAAAAGGGGTTAATTTTACCTGAAAAACAGTTAATATTAAATTTTAACTCTTTGAAGTATGTATGCTTACTCGAGAACGACTTTATTTCGGCCTGTTTCTTTAGCTTGATATAGGGCGTTATCTGCTCGCATAATTAAATCCTCAGCGGTATCACTGGTATTTAAACGAGAAATACCAATGGATACGGTAATTTTACCAATAGATTCACTGCTGTTCTTTTTCTTTAATCTACTATGCTCTAGAGCTACTCTTATTTTTTCGGCAATTTCAGCTGACCTTTTTAAGCTTGTATTGGGCATAACAACAGCTAATTCTTCACCACCATACCTTGCTGAAAAATGGTGAGGCTCAGCATGTTTTTTTAATAGATTACCAGTATATTTAAGAACACTGTCGCCAATAAGATGCCCATGAGTATCATTTACTAGCTTAAAATGATCTAAATCAAGCATAACAAGGCAAGATTCAGAACCGCTTGCCTGATCAATCATGTCATCTAACGCCTTATCAAAAGCCCCTCTATTTAATAGACCTGTTAGTGCATCTGTTGAGGCTGATTCTCTCACCTTTATTAGCTCTTTGCGTAATAGATCCATTTCCTGGTTAGCCGAATCTAATTCTTCTTTTAGTGATCGACTAATAGTTGCTAATCCTGTTGCTTCATTAGCAATTTCTGAAATTACTTCCTGTAAACCATTGCTTGTTTTAATTGAAGTAACTGTTGCTGCTTGCTCTTCAAAAACAATGCCTGCATCTGAAGCTTTTTGACCTGTTTCGGAAACAATATTACGAGTATTATTAATGAGCTGTTCTAAATCCTGATTAATCTTGTTAAAAGACTCCAAAGAATTATCACTAATAAATTTGTTATATAGCTTTATTGATATTTCTTTATCAATAATTTTGTGCTGCTTTAATAGTGAATCAATCGCAGCACTTAATTTTTGGTTACTACCAGACACATGCTCATAGCTAAGAGCATAATTTATCGGCGTTGGCAGCATTTTATGCGTAGCTAAAAAAAGTAATATTTGTCGCAAGAAATGGGAGTTCTGATCTTCAGAGAAATCATAACTGGTAATAATTGACATAGAATATTAATTAATCGTCTAAATATAATTTATTAAAGATAGATTACAAAATTGTATTCGTCAACGTTTCTGAGCAAAAAATATCTATAGAGAACCTCTATATAATATAAAGGTATTTTAATAACTTGAGTAGATAATGCTGTTGAATTATTAAGCCATTAATTGTATTACTGAATTCTATTAATAATCCCTTCTAATTCTTCCAAACTAGTATAGTTAAAAACAAGCTTTCCTTTGCCACTTTTTTGATGATTAATAAGTACTTTTGCGCCAGTTTTTTCTGTTAGTTGCTCTTGTAATCTTAAGGTATCTGTATCCTGTTGCTTGGCAGGCGCCGATGTTTCTACAGCTAAATCTTTAACTAATTTCTCTGTCGCTCTAACAGTTAAACTTTGCTTAACAATTTTATTAGCAATTTCTATCTGTTTGTCACTCTCAAGAGTTAATATCGCTCTGGCATGCCCCATTTCAATTAAACCTTTAGCTAACAAGGCTTTCACTTCGCTGGGTAAATCAAGCAGTCTTAATAAGTTAGAAACCATTGCTCTTGATTTACCAACAGCATCAGCTACTTGTTGATGGGTCATATTAAATTCATCAACAAGTCTTTTTAACGCTTCAGACTCTTCTAGGGCATTTAAATCTTCCCGTTGGATATTTTCAATTAATGCGATTGCCATCGCTGTTTTATCGTCAATATCCCGTATAACAACAGGTATTTCCTGTAAAGCTGCTAATTGAGAAGCTCTCCAGCGACGCTCTCCCGCAATAATCTCATATTTATCTGCAGCAATTAATCTGACAATAATCGGTTGAATTACGCCTTGTGCTTTTATCGAATCTGCAAGTTCTTGTAGGGACTCGGGATTCATATCCTTTCGAGGTTGATACTTTCCTCGTTGCAAAAACTCTATGGGTAAGGTGTGTAAGTCTTGAGTTTTTTCTTTTTCTGCGGGTGTAACATCACCTAAAAGAGCATTTAACCCACGACCTAGTCCACGTTTCTTTACTGCCATATTATGTTTTCTCTTCTTTTCTAATCATTTCACCAGCCATTGCAATATAAGCAACAGCACCTCGCGATTTTTTATCATATTGAATGATAGGCAGGCCATGACTAGGAGCTTCTGCTAAACGTACGTTTCTAGGAATACACGTTCTAAAAACCTTATCACCAAAATATTCTTGCAACTGTTCTGATACATCTTTGGTTAAACGACTTCTATTATCAAACATGGTTCTTAAAATACCCTCAAGGTGTAAGCCTGGATTTACGGTATCTCTAATGTTTTTTAGTGTTGCCATTAATGCAGATAGACCTTCAAGCGCGTAATATTCGCATTGCATAGGAATTAATACGCTATCAGCTGCAACCATGGCATTTAAAGTAAGCATGTTTAATGATGGGGGGCAGTCAATCAAAATATAGTCATATTCAGATTTAACTTGCAATAGAGTATCTGCAAGTTTCCGCTCTCTATTTTTCTCATTCATTAAATGCACTTCAGCTGCCGTTAAGTCAGAGTTTCCTGGAATAACATCGAAACCAATTTCAGGGTTTTTGATTATAATTTCTGAAACAGGAACTTCTTCTAGCAATAACTCACAACTTGAATAATCAACATCTTCTTTATCGACACCACAACCCATGGCGGCATTGCCTTGAGGATCTAAGTCTATCAGCAAAACTCTTCGGTTTGCTGCTGCTAATGATGCGGCAAGATTAACACTAGTTGTTGTTTTTCCTACGCCACCTTTTTGATTGGTAATGGCAATGATTCTACCCATGCTCAGCAACTCCTTCGATTCTAATTAAACATCTTTCTGCTTCAACTTCGGGAACGGTCAGTTGAATAATAGAGTGTGATGTTGTTAGTGCTTTGATTTCCGCACTGTCTGGTTGCTGCCCTTTCATTGCTAATAATATACCTGCTGGCGCTATTAAATGTTTCGTCAACGCCATAATATCTTGCAGGCTAGCAAATGCACGCATAGTAACTGTTGAAAATAAGGTATCAGGTTTAAAGTTTTCAACTCGGCTGTGTTGAACGCTTACATTTTTTAATTTCAACTCTAAAATAGCTTGTTGCACAAAACGTGTTTTCTTTGAGTTTGAATCCACTAAAACAAACTCAACATCAGGTAAAAAAATAGCTAAAGGAATTCCTGGCAAGCCAGCTCCTGTGCCTATATCTGCCACTCGATTGCCGTGAATAAAGGGTAAAACAGTTAAACTGTCCAAGATGTGCAGGCGAGTCATATCCTCTCTATTACGAACAGCTGTTAAATTATAAGTTTTATTCCATTTTTCAATTAGCTTTATAAAAGCCAGTAATTTTTCTAGTTGTTCTGTATCACTTTTTATCTCAAGTGATTGCAAGCCTTGCTGCAGTATTTTTTGGCAGTTTTCCATTAAGCAGATTTCTTCTTTAAATGAACGAGTAATAAGGAAATCGCTGCTGGCGTAATGCCAGGAATGCGAGATGCTTGCCCTAGTGTTTCAGGTCTCTGTATTTTTAGTTTTTCGCTAACTTCATTAGATAGACCCGATACTAGGCTGTAATCTTCATCCATAGGTAGCTTTAAGTGGTTATATCGTTTGGTTCGATTTATTTCTGTTTGCTGTCTTTCAATATAACCAGCATATTTAGCTTGTATTGCAACTTGTTCGGCAACTTGTTCGTCGGTGTTTTCAATATCAGCAAAGGCTAGTAAATTGTCTACATCAACTTCTGGGCGATGTAATAAAGCAAACATACTGGCTTCTTTTTTTAATTCTTTGCCCCATATTTTTTCTGCTTCCTGAGCTTTCTCTGTTCCGGCTCTTACCCACAACTTGCTTAATTGCTGTTGTAATTGAGCAATGGATTCTCGTTTCTTTTCAAAAGTTTGCCACCGATTATCATCAACTAAACCTAATTCGTAACCTTTTTCTGTTAAACGCAAGTCAGCATTATCTTCTCTTAATAGTAAGCGATATTCTGCTCGGCTAGTAAACATGCGGTAAGGTTCTTGTGTACCTAGAGTGATAAGGTCATCTATCATTACACCGATATATGCTTCATCCCTTGCTGGACACCAGCTCTCCAATCCTTTTACCTGCCTAGCTGCATTTAACCCTGCAATTAGGCCTTGGGCACCAGCTTCTTCGTAACCCGTTGTGCCATTTATTTGTCCGGCAAAAAACAAACCCATCATATGTTTAGTTTCTAATGATGATTTTAAATTAATAGGATTAAAATAATCATATTCAATTGCATAGCCTGGACGAATAATAACGGCATTTTCAAATCCCAGCATAGATTGCACAAATTGATATTGAATATCAAAAGGTAAGCTGGTTGAAATACCATTAGGGTAGACTTCATTTGTAGTTAGACCTTCAGGTTCCACAAATATTTGGTGCGAATCGCGATCAGCAAAGCGAACCACCTTATCTTCAATTGAAGGGCAATAACGAGGACCAACACCATCAATAATACCAGTGTACATAGGTGAGCGATCCATGCCAGAACGAATAATATCGTGAGTTTGACTGTTGGTTCGCGTTATATGACAAGGAATTTGTTGAGGGTGCTGGTCTCTAGATCCTAAATATGAAAATACTGGGAGAAGGTCATCACCGGGCTGAGCTTCAAGCTTGCTATAATCAATGCTTCGGCCATCAATCCGAGGCGGAGTACCTGTTTTTAAACGGTCAACTTGAAAAGGAAGTTCGCGTAAGCGGTCAGCTAAAGCAATAGATGCCGCTTCACCAGCCCTGCCACCCGCATAATTTTCAAGACCTATATGGATAAGCCCCCCAAGAAAAGTGCCCGTGGTCAATACCACCGCTTTTGCAGAAAAGTCTAAACCCATTTGGGTTTTAACACCCACAATTTTGTCACCTTCTACAATAAAATCAGAGACTGTTTGTTGAAATAAAGTAAGGTTTTCTTGGTTTTCTAAAGTGGAACGTATAGCTAGTTTGTACAAGTTGCGGTCCGTTTGAGCGCGTGTTGCACGAACTGCAGGACCTTTGCTGGAATTTAATGTTCTAAACTGGATGCCAGCCTTATCAGCAGCTTGAGCCATTGCTCCACCAAGGGCATCAATTTCTTTGACCAAATGCCCTTTGCCTATTCCACCAATGGCAGGGTTGCAGCTCATTTGCCCTAAAGTATCAATATTTTGGGTGAGTAACAGTGTATTAACACCAATGCGCGCAGAGGCGAGTGCAGCTTCAGTGCCAGCGTGGCCACCGCCTATGATGATAACGTCAAAATTTTTCTGGAAAGTCACAACAATTCTATGTTCAAATAAAGGGGTATATTAATATCATATGCTGATTAATCCAATTTATTTTAAGGTGTTTCTATGAAAAAAATGAAGAAATCAAAGGGATTAGCTGAAAATCTAGTTAAAAACCCTGTGGCAAAGTTTGCTTATCAATTTAATAAAGCACAAGCTTATAAGGATAAAACTAAATATCAACGCTCTGCTAAACATAAAGGCAAGGAGCCTTTTCCAATGATGCTTTTAGTAGTATTGGAAAAGGTTTCTTCTCTGTTTTTCAGAACTAAGTTTGCTTGAATCTATACGATATAGAGTCAATAATCACACCAAAATTATTATATTTATAGTGTAATTGTTTTTTGTCTACTGGCTTATTTATTAATCGGCCAAACGCTCAATCATGCTTTCAGCTTGTTTGGCAAATTTCTTTAGATCGCCACTTTTTATTGTTTCAATAGGGATAACAATGGCAGAGTCTATATCAATAAAAATATGTACATATTTATCCAAATAATCTACCCGTAACATATCTGCCCATGGCGTCTTATGTTTGCCACCAGGTGATTTTTCCGATAAATGTTCTTGGTCTATTTTTAGGGAATGTAGCCCAAAAATATCAGCTTTCTCTTTATCAGTGTACTTTTCAAGGAATTGTCTACGCATATCCATTTTTATTGCATAGGGTGAAAATATCCCCCAGCCAACAGATAAAAGCGTAATGTATGCTGTTGTCATCATATCAGCATAATAAATGTAATAAAAAAGACCGATAAGTAACATGATGCCAGGAACCACCATTTGATGTTTACGCAGGCTTTTTTGCAATTCAATATCGTTTTTAAGACATAATTCATTGAAATGAACTAAATCTTCTTCTCGGAATAAGTACTCTATTTCATACATATTTATTTTTTTAATTATTTTGTGATTATGGAATAAGGAGGTTTCAAATCCTCTCTTATTAATAAGTTTGTACCTTAGCCTTTGGTTTCAGTAACAATTGTATCAACACCGTTACTCTTTAGTCGCTTTTTTAGAATAGCAATTTGAGAGGAGCTTTTAAATGGCCCCATTTTTACTCTATTCCAGATAACTCCACCAACCGTTGCTTTTTCAACTCTTGATTCTATCCCAATTAAAGCAAGTTTAGCTCTTAATTTGTCTGCTTCATCAAAGTGGCGAAAAGACCCCGCTTGTACGGTGTATGTGCTGGCTTTTCTTTTTCCTACGTGCTCTTCTCGTCGACGGGTATATATTTCATGATCAGGAACTACAATCTCAGTTTCAGGGAGAATAGTGTAAAAATCATAGCGAGGCTCAACCCTAGCTTTATCTTGGCGTTTTGGTGTTTTTTTAGACTGAGTGACTACCTTTGTCGCTGGCTGTTGTTTCTGAGGTTCTGTTTTTGGACTAGAGCCTTTTAAAAACATTAAAAAGATTATAAAGAAAGCTATTAATAAAGCAATCAAGAGCCATTTCCACCAGACAACTGTATGTTGTTGAGTTGTCTTTTTTCTTGAAGAGGCTCTGTTTTTATAATCGCGAGGCATTACATCGACTCTGGTGTATTAATGTTTAATAGCGATAAGCCATTTGAAAGCACTTGCTTAGCTGCACAGATAAGGTTTAGCCTGGCATTTCTTACTGCTTCATCATCAACTAAAAATTGATGTGCATTATAATAGGTATGAAAACTATTGGCTAAATCACGTAAGTAATGAATTAGTTGGTGTGGCTCATACTGTAATGCAGATTTTTCAAGTGTTTCAGGGTATTTAGATAAAAGCGTAATCAACGCAGTCTCATGCGACTCCGTCAGTTTATCTAAGTTATCCATTCCTAAATTTAGATTTCTTTTTAGGCCTTTTTCATCAAGCTGACGCAATACACTGCATACGCGAGCATGAGCATATTGCACGTAAAAAACAGGGTTTTCATTTGTTTTCGACGTTGCTAATTTTAAATCAAAGTCCATATGCTGTTCTGATTTACGCATCACATAAAAAAAGCGCGCTGCATCTGTACCCACTTCGCTACGTAGCTGGCGTAAAGTAACAAATTCTCCGGAGCGTGTGGACATGGGAACTTTCTCTGTGCCGCGATACAGTATCGCAAATTGCACCAATAAAACTTTAAGTTTTGATTCATCAGCACCTAAAGCTCGCATTGCTGCTCTCACTCTAGGTATATAGCCGTGATGATCTGCTCCCCAGATATTAATAATTTGATCGAATCCACGATCTAATTTATTCATGTGATAAGCAATATCAGAAGCAAAGTAAGTTGATTGACCGTTATCCCTCACTACCACTCGATCTTTTTCATCGCCAAGTTGACTAGACGCAAACCAAGTGGCCCCATCTTTTTCGTATATGTAGCCAGCTGTATCTAATCTATTTAGAGCGTCTTTAATGGAGTTGTCTTCCATTAAACTACGCTCGGAAAACCACTCTTGATAACTAACACCAAACTCTTCTAAGTCATCTTTAATATCATCAAGAATAACAGTAAGACCTGCTTGAAATAAATCACGGTAAAGTGATTGGCCTAATAGTGTTTTTGCTCTACTAATAAGGGCATCAATATGAAGCTCTTTGTCGCCACCTTGAGGTTCGTCGGCAGGAATATCTTCAGTAACAAGTTCAACAGGGTGGCGATATTCATTTCCAGAATTTTTGTGGATATTAAAAGCAATATCTCTAATATATTCACCACGGTAACCATTACTTGGAAATACAACGACTTCACCGCACTCTTCTAGATAGCGTAGCCAAATACTTGTTGCAAGAATATCCATTTGACGACCAGCATCATTTACATAGTATTCTTTAGAAACATCAAAACCTACTGCATGTAATAAATCAGCAACAGCAGAGCCGTACGCAGCACCTCTACCATGCCCAACATGCAAAGGGCCTGTTGGGTTTGCAGAAACAAACTCAACTTGAACTTTTTTCCCATTTCCAATCTGGCTTAAGCCGAAGTTTTGGCCCCCATCATGAATTTGCTTAATAATTTGAAATTGAGAGTCTGCAGTAATAAAGAAGTTAATAAAACCTGGTCCGGCTATTTCTACTTTTGATACTAATGAGTCTTCTGGTAGCAACAAGATGATTTTGTCAGCAAGTTGGCGAGGATTTGTTTTTGCTGGTTTTGCGAGAACCAATGCTAAATTGGTTGCAAAATCACCATGCTTTGCGTCTTTTGTGCGCTCAATATTAATTTTTGGCATTATTTCTTGATCTAGAATGCCTTCAGATTTAAGACTTGCAATTACGTGTTGTAGCAAGGTTTCAAGCTTTTGTTTCATTATATATTAAGGTAGTGAAAGAGCAACAAACCCGACATTATCCATGAAAAATGATTGTTTCGCCAATAATGAAAAACTAAAAGCGATAAAGTTATCGATAAGCCAACGTGATTGTTTAGCATTTGGGGATAGCTTGTTTTCAACTTGCTTTAATGGCAACTGAAAGCTATAATCGACAGGCTATAAGCTATGGGTTTTGAATGTGGCAAAGAAATCTAAATATTCAACGATACAAAAAGTATTGCTAATGCAGGCTTCTATTGCTGTCAGCGTGAGTATCGGTTTTTTAGTTTATGCTGGGGAAAGTTGGGGGATTTCATCAATTATTGGTGGGATGACTGCATTTTTACCCAACTTGTATTTTGCATATCGAATATCTTTAGCCAACGGGGAAAGTGCAAAAAAAATTGTACAGTCCTTCTATAGCGGGGAATCAAGAAAAGTCTTGATGACATGCGCATTATTTGCAATAGCTTTTCAGGTACCAGGAGTGCAGTTCTTTCCGTTGATGGCCTGTTTTGTGAGCGTATTATCAGTTTTTTGGCTTGCGCTTATTTTATTTGCGCAAGATTTTGAATTTAAGAGTGTGAGATAAGATGGCTAGTGAAGGCGGTACTACGGGGTATATTGTTCACCATTTAACACCATTATCGGTGGGTGAAGGTTTTTGGACGTTACATTTAGATACCCTGTTCTTTTCAGCAGCGCTTGGTGCTTTGTTTATTTGGTTTTTTAAATCAGTTGCAGAAAAAGTAACAACAGGTGTTCCAGGACTTGCACAAAATTTTGCTGAAATGATGATTGAGTTTGTTGATCAGCAAGTTAAAGATACCTTTCATGGTGAAAGCAAATTAATTGCCCCTCTTGGCTTAACAATTTTTTGCTGGGTATTCCTATGGAATATGATGGATTTATTACCTGTAGATTTATTATCACTCATTAGCTCATTAATGGGGATTGAATACTTACGCGTAGTACCTAGCACAGATTTAAACGCTACCTTTGCTTTATCAATCAGTGTTTTTATCTTAATTATTTTTTATAGTATTAAAATAAAAGGTGTTTTCGGTTTTGCTAAAGAACTGACATGTACACCATTTGGACCTTGGATGATGCCTTTTAACTTATTGTTAAAAGTGGTTGAAGAAATAGCAAAACCAATCTCTTTGGCTCTTAGGCTTTTTGGCAACTTATATGCTGGTGAGCTAATTTTTATACTTATTGCTTTATTGCCTGCGTTTCTTCAGCCGTTACTTAGCTTTCCATGGGCAATATTTCATATTCTAATCATTGTGTTACAAGCTTTTATATTTATGGTATTAACTATCGTATATTTAAGTATGGCGCACGAAGATCACTAATTCTTTTTTAATTTTAACTTTAAATATAACAATACTTTTGGAGGTATTATGGAACTTGCAGCGTTAATTGCAGATGTACAGGGTTTAACAGCCATTGCGGTTGGTCTTATTCTTGGTATGGGTGCTGTTGGTACAGCGATTGGTTTTGGTCTATTAGGTGGAAAGTTCCTTGAAGGTGCTGCACGTCAACCAGAATTAGTTCCTATGTTACAAGTAAAAATGTTCATCGTTGCGGGTCTATTAGATGCGGTAACTATGATTGGTGTTGGTATGGCGTTATTCTTCACATTCGCTAACCCATTCCTATCTGCTGTTACTTCAGCAGCTGGCTAATTTCAGTTTTTATTCAATAGCAATAAGGGGAATACCGTGAGTATCAATGCTACTCTGATCGGTCAAATGATCACATTTACACTGCTAGTATGGTTTACCATGCAGTATGTGTGGCCACCGCTAATTGAAGCGCTAGACGAGCGTAAAAAGAAAATTGCTGAGGGTCTTGCTGCCGCTGAAAAGGGACAGGAAGATGTTAAATTAGCAGAGAAAAAAGCTATAAAATATCTTAAAGAAGCTAAAGCTGAATCTGCAAATATTATTGCACTAGCGCAAAAGCGTGCTAATGAAGTTGTTGAAGAATCTAAAGGCACCGCCCGCTTGGAAGGTGAACGATTGATTGAAGCAGCAAAAGCACAAATTGAGCAAGAAATGCAGCAAGCGAAAGAGAACCTTCGTAAAGAAGTGTCTTCATTAGCATTAAAAGCTGCTGAGCAAATTTTGCAACAAGAAGTTGATAAAGCGAAACATAAAGATATTATCAGCAAAGTCTCTGAACAGTTAGGATAAGCAAATGAGTGAATTATCAACACTTGCGAGACCTTATGCCGAGGCCGTTTTTAAGCAAGCTATAGAAAGTGGGTCGGTATCAGATTGGTCTGATAGCCTGAACCTTCTGTCTCTAGTCATGCAGGACAAGGAAATGGTAGCAATCATAGCTAATCCAAAAGTATCATCGGATCAGCTAACTACTTTGTTATTAGATATTTGTCAGGATCAATTAAAAGAAGAAAGCATTAACTTTCTGAAAGTATTAATTGAAAATGATCGATTGATACTGGCACCTCAAATTTCGGAACTTTATGAATCGTATAAAGCAGAGCATGAAGGTTATATCGATGTTGAAGTCACCAGTGCATATTCTTTAACAAAAGAAGAGCAGAATAAATTTGCGTCTACGCTGAAAAAACAATTGGGCAAAACAGTTCACATTACTACATCAATAGATAAGTCATTAATTGGTGGTTATATTGCGAAAGCAGGTGATAAAGTAATTGACGGTTCAGTCAAAGGTCAGCTTCAACAATTAGCTAAGAAACTCTAAAACATAGGGTGAAAAAATAAATATGCAATTAAATCCATCTGAAATCAGTGATCTGATTAAAAAGAAGATTGAGAATTTTGACGTTAGTGTCGAAGCTCATACAGAAGGTACTGTTGTCAGCATAACTGATGGCATTATCACAGTACATGGCCTATCTGAAGCAATGCAAGGTGAAATGCTGGAATTTCCAGAAAACACTTTTGGCATGGCGCTTAACTTAGAAAGAGATTCTGTTGGTGTGGTAATGCTAGGTGCATACCAACACATTTCAGAAGGCGATACCGTTAAATGTACTGGTAAAATTTTAGAAGTACCTGTTGGCGAAGCGTTATTAGGCCGTGTTGTTGATAGTCTTGGTAACCCAATTGATGGTAAAGGCGCTGTAGAGACTACAGAAACCTCACCTGTTGAGAAAATTGCACCGGGTGTAATTGCTAGGCAGTCAGTTGATCAACCTGTGCAATTAGGTTTGAAATCAATCGACTCTATGATTCCAGTTGGCCGAGGCCAACGTGAGTTAATTATTGGCGATAGACAAACGGGTAAAACAGCGATTGCGATTGATGCGATTATCAATCAAAAAGGTACAGGTGTTAAATGTATCTACGTAGCTATCGGTCAAAAAAGATCGTCTGTTGCTAACGTGGTACGTAAATTAGAAGAGCATGATGCTTTAGCACATACTATTATCGTAACAGCCACTGCTTCTGAAGCGGCAGCACTTCAATTCATTGCACCATATACTGGTTGTTCAATGGGTGAATACTTTAGAGATAAAGGTGAAGATGCGCTAATTATTTATGATGATTTAACTAAGCAAGCTTGGGCATATCGTCAGATGTCATTATTACTTCGTCGTCCACCAGGTCGTGAAGCGTATCCAGGTGATGTTTTCTATATTCATTCTCGTTTATTAGAAAGAGCATCTAGAATTAATGAAGCTGAAGTTGAAAAGTTAACTGGCGGTAAAGTAAAAGGTAAAACAGGTTCTTTAACTGCATTACCAATTATTGAAACTCAAGGTGGTGACGTATCAGCTTTCGTACCAACCAACGTAATTTCGATTACGGATGGACAAATTTTCCTAGAGTCTGATTTATTCAACTCAGGTATTCGTCCAGCGGTTAATGCAGGTTTATCAGTATCACGTGTAGGTGGTGCAGCTCAAACAAAAATCATTAAAAAGCTAGGCGGTGGTATTCGTCTTGATTTAGCTCAGTATCGTGAATTAGCAGCATTTGCTCAATTCGCATCTGATTTAGATGAAAGCACACGTAAGCAAATTGAACGTGGACAACGTGTTACAGAACTGATGAAGCAGGATCAATATTCTCCTATGTCTGTTGCTGAAATGGGTGTTTCATTACATGCTGCGAACCAAGGCTTTCTTGATGATCTAGACGTAGCTAAAGTGCGTGATTTTGAAGCAGCTTTACAATCGTATATGAAGTCTGAACAAGCTGATTTGATGCAAAAAATCAACGATACAGGCGATTATAGCGATGAAATTAAAAAAGGCATTCAATCTGCGATAGAAGCTTTCATTAAAACAAGTAGCTGGTAAGGGGCTTCTTATGGCTGTTGGTAAAGAAATACGCACCCAGATCGCGAGTATTAAGAATACTCAAAAGATCACTCGAGCAATGGAAATGGTTGCCGCGAGTAAAATGCGTAAAACAAAAGACAGAATGCAGGCAACGCGCCCTTACTCAAAAAAGATCAGCCAGATTATTAGACATTTGGCTCATGCTAATCCTGAGTATAAACATCCTTTTCTTGTCGACCGTGAAGTAAAGCGAGTAGGTGTTATTGTTGTAACATCTGATCGTGGTTTATGTGGTGGTTTGAATTCTAATTTATTCAGAACCATACTAAAAGACCTTGCTGCATGGGAAAAAGATAAGATAGAAGTTGATATTTGTACCATTGGTACAAAGGGAAGTAGCTTTTTTGCAGGTATTAATGCAAATCTTGTAGCACAAATTGGTAAACTTGGGGATACACCTCACCTTAACGATATCGTAGGTATTATTAAAGTGATGTTAGATTCCTATACAAACGGCACTATTGATGAATTATATGTAGTTAGCAATGAATTTGTTAATACAATGACTCAAAAGCCAACTGTAGAGAAGTTGATTCCAGTTGTTGCAACTGAACTAGAAGATGATGCAGATGATCATTTTGGCAATAAACATTGGGATTATTTATATGAGCCTGATGCCAAAGATGTTCTAGACACATTATTGACTCGCTATATTGAGTCTATTGTTTATCAAGGTTTAGTTGAAAATAATGCCTGTGAACAGTCAGCTAGAATGGTAGCAATGAAAAGTGCTTCTGATAATGCAGGTAATATCATTGATGAACTGCAACTTGTTTATAACAAGGCTAGACAAGCAGCTATTACGCAAGAGATTTCAGAGATTGTAGCAGGTGCCGCTGCTGTTTAGGCTGTTAAAAAATAGCCGATAGCTACGCAAATTTAGATTTAGAGAGGACGAAAATGAGTAATGGTAAAATCGTTCAGATTATTGGAGCGGTCGTTGATGTGGAATTTCCACGCGAAGATTTGCCGAAAGTATATGACGCATTAACAGTTGAAGCTAAAGGTTTGGTCCTAGAAGTTCAACAACAATTAGGTGACGGCGTAGTTCGTACAATTGCTATGGGTACAACTGATGGCGTAAGCCGTGGGTTAGAAGTTAGCAATTCAGGTGATGCTATTAAAGTACCAGTAGGTCAAAAAACTTTAGGACGTATTATGGACGTTCTAGGTGATCCTATTGATGAAAAGGGCCCTATTGGCGAAGAAGAAAAATGGGTTATCCACCGTGATGCTCCTTCTTATGAAGATCAAGCACCTGCTAACGAATTGTTAGAAACAGGTATTAAAGTTATTGACTTAGTTTGCCCATTCGCCAAAGGTGGTAAAGTTGGTCTTTTTGGTGGTGCTGGTGTTGGTAAAACAGTAAACATGATGGAGCTTATTCGTAATATTGCGATTGAGCACAGTGGTTTCTCTGTATTTGCTGGTGTTGGTGAGCGTACTCGTGAGGGTAACGATTTCTACCACGAAATGACAGATTCAAATGTAATCGATAAAGTATCGTTAGTTTACGGTCAAATGAATGAGCCACCTGGAAACAGATTGCGTGTAGCTTTGACTGGTTTAACAATGGCGGAATTTTTCCGTGAAGAAGGACGTGATGTTTTATTCTTCGTAGATAATATCTACCGTTACACACTAGCGGGTACAGAAGTATCAGCGTTATTAGGACGTATGCCATCAGCGGTAGGTTACCAGCCTACACTTGCTGAAGAAATGGGTGTATTACAAGAACGTATTACTTCAACTAAAACAGGTTCTATTACTTCTATCCAAGCGGTATACGTACCTGCGGATGATTTAACAGATCCATCACCTGCAACAACTTTCGCGCATTTAGATGCGACTGTTGTACTGTCTAGACAAATTGCTGAGCTAGGTATTTATCCTGCGATTGATCCATTGGATTCAAGTAGTCGTCAGTTAGATCCTTTAGTAATTGGTCAAGAGCATTATGATGTTGCTCGTGGCGTACAAGGTATCTTGCAACGTTACAAAGAATTGCGTGATATTATCGCGATTTTAGGTATGGATGAGTTATCAGAAGAAGATAAGTTGACAGTAACTAGAGCGCGTAAAGTTCAACGTTACTTATCTCAACCTTTCTTTGTTGCTGAAGTATTTACTGGCTCTCCAGGAAAATATGTATCTTTAAAAGATACCATTGCTGGATTTAAAGGTATTATCGAAGGCGAATATGATGCACTTCCTGAGCAAGCTTTCTATATGGTAGGTACCATTGATGAAGCCATTGAAAAAGCGAAAGGAATGTAATCCTTTTAGGAGATATTATGACCATGACCGTACATGTAGACATCGTTAGTGCAGAGAATGAAATTTTTTCTGGGTTAGCGGAAATGGTATTTGCCCCTGCTGAACTCGGTGAAGTGGGTATTGCTCCTCGTCATGCTCCATTAATAACGACGCTTCTTCCTGGTGAGGTAAGAGTTAAAGTTAGTGATACAGAAACACAAGACTATTATGTTTCTGGCGGTATTTTAGAAGTACAGCCGCATTTAGTCACCGTCTTGGCCGATACTGCAATTAGAGCAAAAGATATTGATGAAGCCTCTGCATTAGAAGCAAAAGCAAAAGCAGAAGAAATGTTGTTAGATAAGTCTGGCAAAATTGATTTTGCTAAAGCACAAGCTGAATTGGCTCAAGCAATGTCACAGTTAAGAACTTTGGACCGTTTGAGAAAACGAGGTAAATAGTTTTTACTGTTAAGTTAGAAGAAAGCCCGATTATGTATCAACTGATCGGGCTTTTTTGTGCGAGCAATATAATGAACTATACTAATTAGAGCATATAAATATTGTCACAATAAAATACTGATGTAGTGATTAGTAATTCTCGTCTAAATAGATAAATCAGAGTTAAAACATGGATATTAAAACAATAATTTTAGCAGCAGGCCAGGGAACGCGTATGCGTTCATCTAAACCAAAAGTTTTACATAAAGTTGCAGACCGTGCTCTGTTACATCATGTATATGATACCAGTGAACAATTAGAAAATAATTCCATAGTGATCATATATGGCCATGGGGGAGAATTAGTTAAACAGCAGTTAAGTGAGTTAAATGCTGACTGGGTTGAGCAGAAAGAGCAATTAGGCACTGGTCATGCAGTACAGCAGGCAGAAGGCTATATCAACGATGATGATAAGGTGCTTATCTTATATGGTGATGTGCCTCTATTAAAGAAAACGACCATAGAAAAGCTACTAGAAAATGTCACTCAGCAATCCATTGGCTTATTAACTGTTGTGCTGGATAATCCAACGGGTTATGGGCGAATCGTGAGAGACGAAGATGGTTCGGTAGTGAAAATTGTAGAAGAAAAAGATACCAATGCTGAAGAAAAATTAATTACAGAAGGTAATACTGGCATTATTGCAACGCCTGGTAATCTATTAAAACAATGGTTATCAAAACTTGAAAATGGCAATGCACAAAACGAATTTTATTTAACAGATATTATTGAAATGGCCGTTAATGATGGCATTCAGGTTAAAACAAATCAGGCTGAAAGCATGGATGAAGTTTTAGGTGTTAATGACCGCAGTCAATTGGCACATTTAGAGCGTGTTTATCAATTGGAGCAAGCGCAACAATTGATGGTTAAGGGCGTTACATTAAGAGATCCTGCAAGAATTGATGTCAGAGGAACGTTTGATAATGTTGGTCAGGATATAGAAATAGATATCAATGTATTATTTGAGGGCACTAATACCATAGGTAATAATGTGAAAATTGGTGCCAATAGTATTTTAAAAAATGCAGTGATTGGTGACGATGTAGAGATATTAGCTAATTGTATTATCGAAGATGCGGTAGTGGGTGAGCGAAGTCGTATAGGCCCTTTTGCTAGATTGCGTCCGATGGCTGAACTATCCAGTGATGTTCATATTGGTAACTTTGTAGAAATTAAAAAATCGACAGTGGCTACAGGGAGCAAGATTAACCATCTAAGTTATATTGGGGATGCGACTATCGGAAGCAAGGTGAATATCGGTGCAGGTACGATTACTTGTAATTATGATGGCGTAAATAAATTTAAAACCGTTATTGAAGATGGTGCTTTTATTGGTTCTGATACTCAGTTGATTGCACCTGTAACGGTTGGAAAAGGGGCGACCATTGGTGCAGGCTCAACCATTACAAAAGATACGGCTGAAGATCAATTGACCTTGTCTCGTGCAAAACAGATTTCTATTAGTGCTTGGCAAAGGCCTGAAAAAATAAAGTAATAACGACTCAATGCCGTATTTAAACTGTAAGCTAAAGTTGCGAAGGATATTCTTTAAGATAAAGGCTTAAGGCAATAGAATAAGAATATTTCGGTGTTACTAATATCGGCAGTAATTGCTTAAGAGAAATACTAAAATCAGGTTTTACTCTGGAGGCAATGTGAGCTAGTTCATGTCTTGAAAAATGGGAATGAGAGTTAGTTCACCTTGTATCAATATTAATAAATACTTTGTTTATTTTAGGTTATTCTAGAGATAAGGTAAAAATTAGTATTGAAATACCTGACTTGGTTGGTCATGGGAAAGTTTGGAGGATGGGAAAATGACAACAGCATCAATAGATATAGATACACTTGACAAATTATTTGATAATCAACAAAAACTGGATGATATTTTTGATTCGATTTTTGATGATGACTCTTTTAGTAGTTTTGTTATCAGTGATGAGCCAGTAATAGAAACTAGCAGTAGTAAGGAGTTATATTCAGAAAAGGCTTTGCTGTCTTCTCATGGAGAAACTCAGAATAAGCGGAATATAGTCCATCTTATTCTACCAGTGGTAATTGAAATTGCAGTTATATATTACGCTATGGTGAATTTCACTTAGGCCATGCCTAGGTGAGCTTAGTTGTGTTCTATTAAGATTAAAATGCAATGATTATTGTCACTACTCAGCGAGTGTAAGAGGAAGGCTGCTGTTTATTGATTTATAAGGAGGCGTGAATATGCCCATGTAATCACTGTTTCAGAAGCCTGATAAATCAATAAGTTGCACTCTTAAAAAGAACGCACTGAGTAGTCAATGATTATTTAATAATACATTGATTACGGCCATTATGTTTCGCCTGGTATAGAGCCTGGTCTGCACGAGTAAAAGCGATTCCAGCAGAATCCCCTTTAGTTAATTGAGTAATACCACAGGAAATAGTGATAGAGATTTTCTTGCCATTTGAATTGAAAGCTGTCTTTTCTATAACTTCGCGAAGTTTATTGGCTGATTGCAATGCCGCCTGGGCATCTGTATTAGGTAGTAGCATAACAAATTCTTCACCACCAAAGCGAGAGATAAAGTCGGTTTTTCGACAGTGATGAGAAAGTAATTTGGCAATTAAGATGAGTGTTTTATCCCCTGCCTTATGCCCAAAGGTATCATTGATTGTTTTGAATAAATCCACATCCCATATTAATAAACAAAGCGGGCTCTTATAGCGTTTCCAGCGCTCTATTTCAATACTTAATCGTTCATCATAGGCCAGCCGATTAGCTAAGCCTGTTAAAGGGTCATGTGTTGCCTTTTTGTTTGCAGCTACAAGCTTACTATTTAACACGCTTGATTCTTGTTCCATGTTACGGATTTTTTTTGTTAAATGATTAAGCGTTTTACTGGTTTTTTCTCGATCAACTTTTTCTAATGCTTGTTGTTTTTTTATTTGTTGAGCAATATCGTCTAAACGAGAGTATATAAGTTTCTTCAGGGGGGCTAATTGAGTGGCTTGTTTAGAGCTGTTTTGTAGGTCGAGCATTTGTGTTGAAACAGACTGGTCTAGCAAGTTTCTTTTTGTTGAACTCGATTCAGTTGTTGACTTGACCCCAGATGCTTTCATTCCTAGTTCAGCTAATTGTTCCGTTAACTGAGCTAGAAATTCTGTCATTTCCTGCTGCTCTAAGTGACGATGCTTCTTTATTTTAAATAACAGAGAAACAGTTTGATCCAGAATGTTTTTAATCGCTGTATTGCTGTTGAGTTTATCTTTGAGTTGTTCAGCCTGAGATTCAAATTTAACAGGAATCTCGGTGACCTCGAGTAGCAGTTGTAACTGCGTTTTGATGGCTTCAGAATCAAATGATTCTAGACTCAATTTCTCTGTTTTAGCGCTCGGATAGGCTACAGGCTCAATCTGTTGAATAGAGTCAATAAGGTCGTTAATAGCAATAATTAAATATTGCGAATTTGCATAGCCATGTTTTTCATATTTGGCTTCTATATGTTGAATTTCTTTTTTTTGTTGAGGAAAGTAATGAAAAAGAAAGTTAAATAGTAAGCTTGCGTCGGTTAATGAGTCTTCAGGGCCGCTTTCTTCAAGTCTCATTAAGGCATTGGAAAACTCTTCTAGTTCATATTTTAGTTGAGCGTTGTTTAAGCCTTTTTTTATCTGAGTACGGAGATGAAGTAGATGAGGGTCTAGCGCTTTATTTAAGCCCGAGGTAGCAAGAGAAAGCCGAATAATGGTTTTACAAAGCAGGTCGTCTGTAATTTGCTGTTCTTTTTCAGCATTTTCATTATCATCCAGTAATTGGAAATATTTATTTTTCCATTTTTCGGGATTATTTTTATGGCTCAAGATTCCCATTGAATTGTCCTGAATTTAGCAGTAAGTTTTGTAGAATATGATAACTGCAGGATAAGCAAAGTAGGGACGACAATCCCATCTTTGTGGTTAAGCTGGATGGCAAGGAAAGAGTACCTTTGACCATCCAGCTTTAGCCGCTAATTAACGTCTGTTCATCGATAGATGCTTTGAGCCTGTTATTTGGCCTGACTTTCTTGCTGGATTAATTGATCCATTACTTTGATCATATTTTGATGAGACTTGGCTAATGGACCATTAGTTTTATATTTACCATTAATAATAAGTGCAGGAACGCCTGTTATTCCATAGCGAGGAGCCATAGCTTTTGCCTGGCGTACTTTTGAATCAATTAGAAAAGAATTAAAGGTATTTCTGAATTGAGTTTCATCCACGCCATGCGCAACAAAGAATTTAGCCAGTTGGTCTTCAGATGTCAGCTTTAATTTTTTTGTTTGTATTGCATCAAAAAAATCATCATGCACTTTATCAACTACACCTAAAGCCTCAGCCACAAAATAAGCTTTTGCATGCTTGCCCCATAGGCTGCTAAAAATAGCTGGTTGGCGTATAAACTCAACATTGGCTGGCTTAGTTTTCAACCACTTCTTCATTTCAGGTTCTAGGCTATAGCAATGGGGGCAGCCATACCAAAAGAATTCTATGACTTCTACCTTATCCTGGTTTTGGGTGGGTTGAGCTGGAGATAAGGTCTGGTAACCTAATGATTCTGCCTGGGTTAGTGTCGCAAATGAAAAAAACAAAAAGAATGTTATTTTTTTTAACATTTTAAAGGTCTCAGTAGAGTGTTAGTTAAAGGGGGGAATACGCTATACCTTAGTCAACAAAATGTTGTTGATTAAGTGCTGCAAGCATTTTAAATGACAATTAATAGCAAATATAGTTCAGCAGGGAGGCTTTTCTTTAAAACCCCAATGTCCATTGTTTTAGTAATATGTAACTTGGCAATTGTTTAAAAATGATGGATTATGCCTGGCAACTGCCCATACCTTACTCTGCCATACGCCATCCTTGGCGTTATATTCTTTATCTATCTTGCAAAAAATTTAGCTGGCATAAACTACGAGGACTATTTCATCATGGAAATTTTGTATGAAATAGCTTTGATTTCTTCATCAGACATTTTTTTAGCAATCATGTGCATCATATTATCTGAGTTATTGCTACGCGCACCTTTTTTAAAATCAGTCAGGGCTTTGATCAGGTAATCAGCATGTTGCCCATGTAAAGATGGGAAGGATGCTGGTTTATTGCCTTCTCCGGCAGGGCCATGGCAAGCAATACAGGCAGAGACCTCTGATTTCAGGTTACCGTTTCTATAAAGGTCAGCACCTGCAACAATAAGAGCCTTTAATTCTTGTTCTTTAGCGGCAGCGTTTTCTTCTGATTCATCTTCCTCATCATCATCGTCGTCTGATTGGATAATGGGTAATTGGTTTTCGGTGATTCTTTTAGAAGAGTAATAAGCGGCAATATCTTTTATAGAACCCTTATCTAGTCCCATTGCCAAAGGAGCCATCATTGGTGCATTTCTGGTTCCTTCTTTAAAAGCGATTAGTTGTTGTTCAATATAACCTGCATGTTGCCCCGCCAATTTTGGAAATGTCGATACCATGCTATTTCCATCTTCGCCATGGCACCCTGCACAACTAGCGGCCTTAGTTTCACCTATGGCTATATTGCCTTCTGCATGAGCAAGACCCGTTGCTGTTGAAAATGCGAGAGAAATTGAAAGAGCGAGCAGTGTTTTTATCATCATGTTCCCCTAAGGAGTGTGTGTTAGTTGAGACTGATTTTATAGATAAGCTATATAATAGCTGAATTCTACACTCTACGCGAGATATCGATGAATCCAATTTATCATCAGGCTAAATTTTTAATGAGTGCATCACAAGTGAGTGAGGCTCCAGAAGACCAAGGGAAGGAAGTTGCTTTTGCTGGTCGCTCAAATGCGGGTAAATCGAGTGCGATAAACACTTTAACTCGACAAAATGCATTGGCACGCATCAGTAAAACGCCTGGGCGAACTCAATTGCTCAACTTCTTTCAAATTGATGAGCAACGTAAATTTGTAGATTTGCCAGGTTACGGCTATGCAAAAGTGCCTTTAGCGGTAAAGAAAAAATGGCATAAAATGATGGAAACTTATTTGCATGAAAGAGACGCCTTGTGTGGCATCGTGCTGGTGACAGATGTACGTCATCCGTTAACAGAGTTTGATATACAGATGATTGACTGGTGTGAGCACTCAAAATTGCCTTTACATATGCTGTTAACTAAGGCGGATAAATTAAACTATGGGGCAGCAAAAAACACCTTGTTAAAGGTACAAAGGGAATTGGGGGAGCGTGATGTTGATATTAGCTTACAGCTGTTTTCTTCTTTTAAGAAAACAGGGGTCGATGATGTTCATCAAGTACTGGATCAGTGGTTCGAGTTATAAGCTTTTCAGCTTAAGAATTCAGTTATAAAAGCCAATAATAAAGATTAAACCACTAAAGAGTAATATTGTGGCCTTCTTTGGCTAGAATGATCTCAAAGGCTGTATTAGGGTTTTCTTTTAGTATTTGCTTATAGATAGTTTCAAGTTGTGCATCGGTACGGGTAGGTTCGTGGTGAGTGAAAAACAGTTTTTTTACTTTTGCCAGGTTTGCCAGTTTAATTGCAGAATCATAGGTTCCATGCCCCCAGCCTTTTTTAATAATATACTCTTCTGAGGTATAAGAGCTGTCAATAATAAGGGCATCAACACCTTGCATGGCCTCAGTGATTTGTTGTTGCTTCTGATCTATAAATGATTGATATTCTTCATATTCATTTTCATCAGGTTCATAAATGTTGAAAATAGGCTCATAATCCCCAGTAAAAAATAGTGACTGATCATCAGAATCAATACGATAGCCAAAATTAAGGACAGGATGACTTAGCAGAATAGGGGTTATTTTTGTCTCACCAATAAAGATAGACTCGCCAGGTTTTATGGTGTTGTATTCTACACTG
>Ga0209495_1000401_pt1 | contig 34584 bp, 32 predicted proteins | sample EN1Hudsemesocosm_FD_184629 | JGI IMG/M metagenome (GOLD analysis project Ga0209495, IMG submission 184629) | Methane-oxidizing microbial communities from mesocosms in the Hudson Canyon - EN1E Hudson Canyon (SPAdes) (version 2) | ecosystem: Environmental > Aquatic > Marine > Cold seeps | place... | reverse complement strand
TAGCTAAATCTATACCTATAGTTGTGATAGTCATTGCCTACGCCTCTTTGAGTTGATGAGAAACTGCCTCACTACTTTGCCATTACGTTTTTAGTTTGGGAAGGGAGGCGACCATTCCATTAGCCTGATTAAATATAAAGGCCAGCAAATTGAAAGGCCGTTAAGTTAAAGGAATTGCCATTTGACCCCCAATAATGAGTTAACCCATTTAATGGAGCTTAATGCCCTCATTCTAGATTCGGTAGGTGAGGGGGTTTATGGTATTGATAAAAACGGTACCACTACTTTTAGTAATCCTGCTGCTGAAAAAATAACAGGTTGGACTAAACAAGATTTAATGGACAAAAACTCCCATTCAGTTTGGCACCACAGTCATGCTGATGGTCAGCATTACGCTGCAGAAGATTGTCCTATTTATGCTGCCTTACACGATGGTTTAATTCACCATGAACAAGAAGAAGTGTTTTGGCGTAAAGATGGTTCCAGTTTTGCTGTGGAATATACTAGTACCCCGATGATGAATGGCCGAAAAATTGTCGGTGCCGTAGTGGTGTTTAAAGATATCAGCCAGCGAAAAAAACATGAAAAAAGTCTGCAAGCTGCCTTATTAAAAGTTACGCAATTGCAACAGCAGCTAGAGGCAGAAAATACCTATCTTAAAGATGAGTTAACTCAAACTCACAATTATGAACACATTATTGGCGTGCACCCTAGTCTGCTAAAAGTATTAGAGGAAGTCGGTCAAGTGGCTCCCACCGATGCCAGTGTACTTATCAACGGTGAAACGGGCACAGGTAAAGAATTGATCGCCCGAGCAGTACATTGTGCTAGTAATAGACGAGACCGTCCCTTGATCAAGGTCAATTGTGGTGCCATTTCGGAAAACTTAGTTGAGAGCGAACTGTTTGGTCATGAAAAAGGCGCGTTTACCGGCGCAATCGCAGAGCGACAAGGGCGTTTTGAATTAGCCGACGGCGGCACGTTATTCCTCGATGAAGTAGCTGAATTACCTAAAGCGACTCAGACAAAACTGCTTAGAGTATTGCAAGAGCAAGAATTTGAACGCGTGGGTGGCAGTAAAACTATCAAAGTGAATGTTCGAATTATTGCTGCAAGCCATAAAGATTTAGCCAAATTGAGTGATTCGGGCGAGTTTCGACAGGATTTATTCTATCGTCTCAACGTATTTCCACTGTTTTTGCCTGCGCTTAGAGAGCGAGCATCTGACATTCCAGTTTTAACCGAATGGTTGTTAGCTAATTTGTCAAAAAAACTGGGTAAAACCATTAGTGGCATTTGCGACCAATCTAAAAAACGTATGGCGGCATATTCATGGCCAGGCAACATACGTGAATTGCAAAACGTCTTAGAACGATCAGCGATACTTGCCAGAGGCAACATGATGGAAGTACCCGAAAGTGCGTTTCCAATCGCAAATAGTAACCTCATTTCCCAAGCTAGTGAGCAAAATGCTGGGCATGGCAGTTTGGCTAGTATGGAGAAAAATCACATTCAATCTGTGTTAGAAAAAACTAATTGGAAAGTGTCGGGCGATGGGGGCGCGGCAGAAATACTTGATATGCACCCAAACACCTTAAGATCTAGAATGGAAAAACTGGCAATTAAGCGTTAACAAAAAGGGAGGAGGTAGCACGTCTTTTCCAGAGTTCGGGTTAATTAAAAAGGGCCTACACATATCTCATATGTAGGCCAAGGGGCACTTAGGGAGAATTTTTTAAAGAGTTCTATCCGCTTCATCTATGGCCAAATCATTAATACTGGCTTCTCTGCGTTCCATTAAGCCATTTTCATCGAACTGCCATAACTCATTGCCGTATGAGCGAAACCATTGGCCCAGACTATTGTGCCATTCATATTTGAAGCGCACGGCTATGTGTGTTTCATCAAAACACCAGAGTTCTTTTTTAAGCTTATAATCCAGTTCGTTATGCCATTTATGGCTCAAGAACTTAACTATTTCATCTCGGCCTGTGATGAAGCTGTCGCGATTACGCCATTTTGAGTTCTTACTATATGCCTGTGCGATTTTCAGCGGATCTCGGCTGTTCCATGCATCTTCTGCAGCCTGTACTTTTTGTAAGGCCGTTGCTCGTGTAAAAGGGGGAATAGGGTGTCTTTGTTCCATAATGTATACCTCAAAATTGGGTCGCATTAAGCTTTTTGCTTAGTTGCATTAGTAATGTAAGTTAGCTAATGCCAGATCTGTACCAAACTTGATTGTTTTAAATAATATATTTAAAACAATAGCTTATGGTTTTTTGTTTTGATTTGGGGGATAGGCTTTTTATTTTAAACACGCCATTTCGTGAAGGCACTAAATAACGTGTTGGTAATATATTGAAGTTGATATAAACATCATCTAGGGCAATACAAATACTCGCCAACATCTGAAAGAAATTATACATTGGCACTTTCTATTACACTGTGTTTTACAGACTGGGGGTTAGATTGGTAACGGTTCTTAAAAATTGGTCAATGGTCTATCTGTTTGGTATGCCTGATGGCAGCAATCTTCAGCAGCGCTGGGGCAGGGTGGTTACTGGTGAAGTGGTCATAGACGGAAAACAACAACATTCTCCTGGCGATAGGTTATGTTCGATGCCAATTTCAAGGTCGCCAGGTAATTTAGTGCACACCCATAGCGGCGATGTTTATACACTATTTGGTGAAGGTATAACGGTTGAATTACCCGTCACCGTGCTGCCCCAATTGCAGGCACTGGGATCAGTTAAAGAATTAGTTGCGGCTGCTGCTCAGTGGCGCGAGTAGTAACCAATAAAACCCGGCCTAAAGTAGGCTCGGGTAACTAAGTTAAAACAGTTTTGGGGTAGCACATTAAAATCCCCACTCTAGGCCCAGAGTGAGTCTATCGGTTTGGTTGAATTGACCAAATAAACTTTTTTCAGGACCTGAAAAAACATCGGTACCGACCCAAAGCTTTATATTACTTTCTAACATGTAGCTGAGGTGGATTTGTAAAGCTGTATCACGCTTGTCCAAACCATATAAAGCCAATATTTCAAGTTCCCAAGTTTCATTTTCAAATGACTGTTTATACAGCCCTGACAAAATATGATTGTGTTGAGGGCGGATCACACTGGGCTCATAGTTAAATAAACTGCTTTGAAACCATTGGATGCTCAGCATGGTATTTTCTAACCCTTGCCAGTCAAGACCAAGTACTGATGAGACATCATCTGATTGATGTATCCCTTGTTTTTGAATAAAGACGGCACTGCTTTTGTCGAGCAAATGATAGGTGTCACTACTGTATGCAATTTCGGTTCTGAGAGTGAAATCGCCAAATGCTTTACTGGCACTGGCTCCGAGTAAGTTATTTCTCTCAAACTGGGCGTTAATAGTGAGGTTATTCTCAACCAACGTTTGATACATCACAGGGTTATCCTGATAGTGATACATATAGTTAAACGTAAGGTCCCAGCCAGCATAGAACTTAGAATAACGTATTCCTATGTCCGCATCTTTAATCGCAGATGAGGGCCTGTGTTGATTAATCCCTAGCAGCTTGATCCCATCTGTCGATTGAGGAATAAACAAAGGACTACTGAGCTCATAAACGCTACCTTGAGTCGCTAATTCATTATAGGTTAAATCTGCTATCCATAAGAATTGAACACTATCGTTGTCGCCTATTGGCACTTCCACATTTAACATCCATAAAGGAATACGTGAATCGGCAAAGTCATCAAGAATAAATTCTCGATAACTCTGTGGATTCACCACGTCGAGTACTTTAAGTCCATCCGCTTGCCCCCACACCACTTGCTGTTTTCCAATACGCCAAAAAGTGTTGGATATTTCGGTGTCCACATACCACTCGCGAATACTAATATCGGCGTGTTTGCTTTGTGTAATTGTGCCATTGATGTCGCTAAAGTTATCAAAACTAGCATTTTCGAAACCTAGATTATCGTAGGCGTCCAAAAGCATTCGGCCAATAACCGTCATATCGATATTATCTGTTAGGCTAGTATTCCATTCAGGCTGAAAAATAGACTCCAATTTCTGAGCATGCGTATCCCCACCAGAAACGCTTAGGGCAAATTCTTGCTCCCAGGTTGCGCTTAGTTCAGCATGAATACTGCTGGACATCAGTGTAATGAGTGACGCAGATAAGAGTGATTTAATCATTTTATTTACCAAGCTTCATGGCACGTTGGGTAAATAACTTGTCTTTGACCTGGGTTTTGTAATCCACATCACTAAATACAAAGGTGGTTTTATGCCCGGTCTTATGATTAGTTGCGGCTAGATTATGCCGGGTCAATATATCATCCACTTTGCGTATATCAGTGACAATGAGCGTCTTTAGCGGTTTGTCTTTAAGATCCCAGTAATTGACCTTGATGATGACCCAAGTTTTGCTGTCTACCCAAAATTCGTTACGTGCATAACCTAGCTCTTTGGCAATCGCTTTAGTTTTGGGCACCCCTTTCATCAAAATAGCATCGTAGTGGTCGCCATTTTCCAGGGTTAATGGTTCAAAACGAATGATACTGTAGTCGTAGTCTTGCAGTGCTAACTTGCCTTCTTGTTTTATGTCTTCGTAGGTGAAATCAGTGCCTAGGAAATAGTCGCCGCGATCAGAGGCTGAGATCCTTCTGACCTTTCTTAATGCGGGCAGATATAACCATTGATTATCTTCTTTCTCTACAGGCTCATAATCAAAGGTTAAAAAAGCGGTGCCTTTTACGTTGGTAGGTTTCTTATAAAACAATACCGTTCGTTTCTCGCCATCGTAATACTTGCGGTAGGCTTGGGTTTCACGAACACGAGTTTTGCCGCGCTTGTCGACCAACGTCATTGTTAGTTTGCGGGTAACAAAATCGCCATCATCAACTTTATTGATGTTATCAACCACCGTTAATACATCAGGTGAAGCCAAGGCCGCTTTGCCGAATGCAACAACACTCAGAACGCCAACAACAATAAAAGCAGAGGCTAAACGAGCGGCTTTTCTAGCAAAACTGTAGCGCGGTGCGCCTTGGGTATTTAAGTAATCGTCAGTGATGAATTTAGGCTTAGTCAGTTTAATTAACGCGGGTAAAAAGCTCATGCTGGCAAAGAAGCTGGTTGTCACCGAGATAAAAACAATGGTGCCAAAATTTGTTAATGGCACCACTTTACTGGAGATAAGCACGCCAAACCCAAGGGCTATGGCTAGATAGTTAAAGAACAATGCACGTCCAGTTAATGGGTATAAATCGGCTAAGGCCTGATCCCAGTTGCCAAAATTATCTTTAAAGGATGTGCGCAGTCTATCGATGGTGTGTATGGAGAAATCTACACCTAGACCAATCGCAACCGATGCAAACATAGATGTACCCACACCTAAATTGATTTTAAGCAACACCATCGCAGCATAAACAAGAAGAATTGAACTGAGTACAGGTAGTATTGCGAATAAACCTGCTGTCAACGAACCAAACAGTAAGGCTGATACTGCCAATACGAGGAAGAGTGAAATCCCTAAACCAAGAAAGTGGCTTTCACCCACCCCTTCAATCCAGTGGTAATTTACATTCACTCGGCCACTTAGCGTTGCGGTTAAATTGGCACTATTAAAATTATCTTCAATATAAGAATTTAGTTTTTCAACGGTGTCTTTGTTGTCCTGATAACTTCCCTTATTCAAACTCAAACGAATATTTGCGATGCGGTAGTCATAATCGATTTCTTCTTCAAAATCGGTAGGATCCGATGATGCAGAGTAAATCAGAAAATATTGCGCAATCAGCTCTTTGTTTTTAGGCAACCAATAAAATTGTTTGTCGCCGCCGTTCAGTGAGCGGTGTATCTGCTTCAGATAGTCAACGATAGACGTTGCACCCTTCACGTTTTCTAGTGTTAATGCATAGGTTTGTAACGCTTCTATTTGGGTTAGGTTTTCTGTTGTAAACAGGGCTTCACTTTCGTTGGCTTCGATGATTATATTTAGATTGTTAGTGCCATTTAGATGTTGGTTGATGGCTTGGTCTGCCTTAAAAAGAGGCTCGCTAGGGTGAAAGGTTTCAATACGGTTTTCATTAACGCTGAGGTGAGTGGCAGAATAAAACCCGCTAAGAATAATAAGTACAAAGAAAACAATCACTTTTCTCGCGTTATTCATTGTGATGTTTCCTAGGAAAACCATTATCTTAGCAAACGTATCCAACTCGTCACTTTGGGCCAATTTGACCATGCGTTTACTGGCGTTAGGTTGAATAATAGACATGGCGGCAGGTAAAAAGATTAAAGAATAAATCCATGCGATCGCAACGCCAATAGCGGTAAATAAACCAAAAAATTTAAACGGAGGCATGTAGGCCGAAAAGTATAAACCAATAAACCCGGCGATAGTTGTCAGGGTGGTTAATGTGATTGGACGCCACATGGTGACCAGTGTTTCTACAATGATTTCTTTTTTATCTTGTTCTGGGTTATTTGCTTGTCGCTCGAAATAATCACTAAAAATATGCATGGAGTCAGCCACTGAAATACCAATCAAAATAACCGGCATTGCATTGGTGATGACAAAAAATGGCACATCAAACAGGGCCATGACCGCAAGTGTCATCAGTACCGAAGCGGCAATAATGATATTTGCTAATAAAGCAGGGCTAAACCTGCGAAAAGCAAACAGAACAATGATTGTGATAATCAAACCCGCCAATGGATTTAAGCGCTGCGCATCGGCATCAATATAACTACCAAGATAACCTGAGATGGCGCCTTCACCAGCAATATACAGGGTATCGTTTTGACCAATTGGGGCATTTTCTACTAGCTGCAGAACTTGCTGATATGTTATTTCTGCCAGCCCTTTATCATTAAGTTCAGCAACAATCACGGTGGCTTTTTTATCTTCAGCAATCAGACTGCCCATGTATAAAGGAAAGTCTGACACTTGCCGCCATATCTTGTCAGCAATGTGCTGTGTATCAGGATATTCATCAAAGAATGGGTCAACCTGCATGCCCTCATCTGAACCCGTGATATTGTTTTCGGTGGCTAAGCTTGTGACACGCTGCGCATTGATATTATCCAGTGCAGATATTTCCTCAGTTAACCAGTCAATTAATTGCAAAGAAGTAGGGTTAAAGACGCCTTTCTCAGAGTCATTGATAATGGCTATAACAATCGGATCGCTAAGCCCAAATTGTTCTTTGACTACATTTTGGTAGACCAACGCTGGATTATCAGCCGCTAAGAAAGCGTCGGCACGTGTATCTTTATATAGCAGTGGCAATGCAGACAATAAAGCGATCATCACGACCAAACTTATGAGTACATTAATCTTTGGGTAGTGGACAACTAAGCGCGCAAGTTGTTGGACTCGCGATGGATTTTCAATCGTTTTCATATTACACCTTACTTGCATGCATATGCATGTTGTTAGTTATAATTTAGGTAAAGCATCGAAATGCCTTATACTGCCTGAAAGTACTGACCTTGCTACTAGCCGGCGCCTTTTTGGTATAAATTTGTACTGTGTATTCGCTTCTTAGGACTACATTAGATAGTGCTTAACGTGTAAGTCTGTCAAATTTTTTGCCTTAATTAGTACCATGTATATACATGTTGTTAGGCAAAACAAAAGCAAACTAATTGCCTAAGGCTTTTACAAAAATATCGGTTAACGCCAGAATGTTGTCTGTCTCTGTTGTACCAATCTTCTGTTGCAGTTCATCTTGTGCTGCTTTCCAAATAGGCAGCGTTTCTTGGTATAGAGCAAGACCGGCAGGGCTGAGACTGATGATTTTTTGTCGGCCATCTTCGGAGTGTGCAGATAACTTCAAATACCCATCTCGAATCAAAGGTTTAAGATTACGGCTCAAGGTTGTCTGATCCAGTACCAATATCGATTGCAGCTCTTTATTACTTGTTTCTTTACAAAATTTGACTGCCCTTAGAATAGAGAATTGCCCAACCTTTAAACCTGTTTTACTTAAACGTTCTTGATAAAATTGCGTTATCAAGCGGCTTGATTTACGCATGGCAAGGTTAAAACAATCGCCGTTATGCATGGGATTTCTCACGTTTGACGTTATAATTAAAGTTAGTATATGCATATGCATATACTTGTCAAGTTTTGTCTATTTAGGCAACTTTACTCTGTGATTTTAATTTGTCCCACGTCCTGCTAGCAAATGCTGGGTCTACAGATGTATCGAACACATGGTTTGAATAATTGCTAATGGTCTTTACCGCAAGTGCCAAAATAATGCTAAGAATGTGAGTTTCTGAATATCCAGCAAGCAGAAAATTGGCAACGTCGTCTTTACTCGGATGGCCGCGCGTCAAGAACATTGTGCGTGAAAATGTTGAAAGTGCGGCTAATTTATTGTCGGTGATAGGTTGACCATCGCGAATCGCATTAGTCACTTTTACCGGCACTTTTGATATGTTGTCGGCTACAAAACTGTGTGCGGCCATACAATAATGGCACTCGTTCTCACGACTAATGGTGAGAAACACCACTTCTTGTTCGGCTGGAGTAAAGCCCGACTCATCACGGAACGACGAATATCCTTGAGCATAGCTTTGTAACATTGATGGTGAGTTGGCCATATCGCTATACATATTGGGGATCATTCCCATTGACGCTTTGACTTGTTCAAGCACTGGTTTCGCTTGAGGATCGGCATCCTCTAAAGTTCTTGTCGATAATGTTAGTTTATAGGCTGATGACATGTTTTGTTCCTCTGTTATTGTGAATTGGGTTAGCCAATTCATCGGCTGTTTTATTCAATTTAGTGTGAGTTAAGCAGCTGCTTGAGTAGCAGTGCTGCTTGGCTTGTTAGTTTGTTCGTTTTCAAGTTGCTGAACCCTTGTTTTTAGCTCGATCAGCTCTTTGTTCAATTCATTCACTCGTTTAAAAGTGAATTCAACACTGTCGTTGTCAAAGGTGTCGGCGATTTTAGTCAGCCAGTAAGACACCCGTGTCCAAAGTGATGATTGTGAGTCTGTTTTGGTCATGTGATTACTCCTGTCTGTTGTTTGGTTTATTGCAATAGAAGGTATGTAAGATGAATGTTGAGCCATTATGTTGCTAAGGCAGTCACATTCGCTTGCCCTCCACCTAAGCTGTAAGGCAGATAAAACTGGATAAGACGTTGATCATAATCCTTGGCGTTGCCTATAGTTTTTTGGAAGCTAGATGACGTTAACATCTCGGTGTACCACCGGTTTAATCGTTGCCAAGTCGGCCCTTGTTGTGGAAGTTCAAAACTCTTATAAAAGCCTAATAACAGCTTAATTCTATAAGCGAATGGAAAAAGTGTAATATCCACAGCGCTGATGTCATTACCGTTAAAGTAGGGGCCTTGATTGCTCATGGCCTGTGTGATTACAGAGAGCCCTTCGACTAACTTGTTGGTTGATTCGTACTGAAAGTCATCATTTTTCTGTGACTTTAGAAAACGATAAAAGTACGGTGTAATATGCTCACTAACAAAGTCTATCCAAAATGACTGCTCTGCTTTTTCTTCAGGATCTATTGAATAAAGCCTAGGTGTGTTGGGTGATGCTAATTCAAGGTATTCAATGGTCCGAGTTGAACCTGGAATAGTGTTACCTTTTTCGGGAGCCAATACTGGCACTGTGCCTGTTTGCCTAGATGTATTTAGCCATTGTTCGGTTTTATCATAGGGATCGGTCTCTATGTATTCGAACTTCACACCTTTTTGCAGCAAACTCATCCACGTTCGTTGTGCGAAGGGGCAATACCAAGCGCTATATAATTTCATGGGTATTCCTGTTTTTAACTCAGTTTGGTTAGATTATTGATTGGTTAAATACCAGATAAAGAGGCTACACTATTGCAGCCGCAATACAGTTAGGTTAATTCGCTGCTAGAGTAGGATTAGCTACTTTTCGATTAAGGAAATTGCGCATCAAGTCAGCAATCTCTTGGCCGTGGGTTTCCAGCGCAAAGTGACCTGTGTCAATTAAGTGGTATTCAAGATCTTGCAGATCTCGTTTGTATGGTTCAGCGCCAGCTGCAGGAAAAATTTCGTCATTTTCACCCCAAACAATCAATGTAGGCGGTTGTTTGTTACGCAGGTATGCTTGCCATTCTGGATACAGTGGTGGGTTTGAGCCATAGCTGTAAAACATATCCAGTTGAATGTCCTGATTACCTTCTCTATCCAAAAGTGGTTGAACATGTCCCCAGGTATCTGGGCTAAAGGCCTCTATGTTCTCAACACCATTGGTGTACTGCCATTTTGTAGCGCCAAAGGTGGTGAGAAATCTTAAGGCATCATCGTTAGTCATAACTGGCTGTTTATAGGCAGCTTTGACGTGTTTCCAAAAGTCGTTGTCTAACCCTTTGTTGACGGCCTTACGATCTTTCCAGTAGGCCTTAATGGGCTCCCAAAAGTTGTTATTTATGCCTTCGTCATAAGCATTACCGTTTTGCACAATTAAACTTTGAATGCGATCCGGTTGGGCGGTGGCAATGCGAAAACCGATAGGCGCGCCGTAATCCATCAGGTATAGGCTGAATTTGTCTAGTTCAATATTATCGACAAACTTACCTACGAGGTTCGCTACGTTGTCGAAGGAGTAGTCAAAGTCTTTTGACTTCGGCATTGAGCTGAAACCATAACCAGGATAGTCAGGGGCAATCAGGTGGAACTCATCTGAAATCTCAGCAATCAGATCTCGAAACATATGTGAGGATGTCGGAAATCCATGGAGTAACAATATTGTTGGATTGTTGGGATTACCCGCTTCGCGATAAAAGATCTCTACATCATCTACTGTTACCGTGCGGTAGTGGATGTTTGGCACATTTTCGGCCTGTACTAATGATTGTAAACCGGCAACAAGCAAGATGGCATAAAATAGCCCTAGTGTGTATCGGTTGATAGGTAATGTTCTCATTGTCGTGCTCCTAGGTTGCAAACCAATTGTTTATTATGTGATTACGAGTTAGCCACGTTAGGAAAGTTAATTAACAAAGCGTGGCATTTGATTGTGTTGTTGCTAGAAACATACCAATTAAAGGTAATGTTAATTTATTGAGTTAAATCAATTAATTATGTTTTTTTGATGAAAGTCGTGGCAGTGATGCCGAAAAGAGAAATACGCCATTTCGTGAAGATACTAAATAACGTGTTAAATAAACTTAGTCTGAATGACATTCAGAAATAGACTCAATACAAATGAGGGGAGGGGATAAACCTACTAGGAATTTTTGCCTATTTATTCTTGTTGGTTTTTTCTAACAGCTGCCAACGTAGAATCTAACGTTCGACTGTTAAATGTTAAGTATGCTAAATACAAGCCTATAAATATGTCTATTACGCCGCAAAACTCTGGCCACCAAAGCGGAGTACCGGTGTTAATAAAAATTTCGTTGTGGGTAACATCATAAACACCATGTAATAGGTAACCGATTGTGAGTAGGCCAAATCTATAAAATGTACTTAGATTTAAAGACAAAATAGCAATGCTAAAAAACAGTAAACCCACAAAAACTTCAAATGCTACCGCTTCATAATCCTTGTTATAAATAGCAAAAATCAAATAATAAACAGGAAATGTAAAAAGTAATAATGAATAAGACAACGTACTGTTTTCCAAACGTGTTTGTTTAAAACGCACAATGATAATCATTGAAATTATTAGCCCGATAATAAGCGAGAGTTTATTCATGACGAAACCTTTAGTAAATTTAATCGATTAAAATTAAAGCTTTCACCATCGTCGGGAACAAAAAATCGATGTTTCCAACCCCTAACTTCAATTTCGCTACGAATGGACTCACGTGTTACTGGGCAATGGTCAAGTGCTTCAAGGTGGTTGGCAGTTACCAGACCCTTTGCGAATTCTCCTATTTGAATCGCCTCTGATAGCCCCATAATAATTTCCCTGCCTAAGTCAAAAATCGCCCCTCCAGCTGGGATAACAACAATCTTTGGCTGGGTTTGTTTAATAAAGTTTTTGACCACGTTTGTTAATATTGTATCGCCAGTAACATAAATACTGGATTCACCTGGCAGCGGTATATGATAACCGTAACCGTGTGCCATCATTTTTCCAATCAAACCCTCACCGTGTAAACAGGGGACTAATTTAATGGATCCGTTCAGAAAATGGTTTTCTGTTGAAGGGTCTAAAGTAACCACCGCCAACCCTTTTTTTCTAAGAAACGCTGAATCCTGCGTTGAGCAATAAACAGGAATATTATTGTCTCTAAGCCATTTGGTGGCTGCACGATCCAAATGATCGAAATGACCTTTTTGACAGTGGGTGATTAGGCAGCAAGTAACACGTGATTTTAATTCATCCATATTGGATGGCAGTTCTACCAACGGGTTTCTTCGCCTGTTAGTTGTTGCGTATTTAAGCGAAGGAATAGCACTCATAGGTGCAAACATGGGATCGACCAAAATGCCTTTCTGGTTACCCTCTATGGCGGTTTCAATCAGTATGGTCGCATTTCTAATCTGTGTAACTTTCATGTTTCGGCCTTAATTATTCTAGGATGAGAAACAGTGTATGCAGGAAAATGACCTAAAGTTATGGCTAAATTTGACATAAAAAATACAATTAGAGACAAATTATTTGTATAAATGGTATGTTTTATGTCATTTTACGCCACTTAATCTAGGCTTAAGTTCTGTCATGATATTCATCATTGAAAACCAATAACTGATCAAACAGGTGAAATTATGACAATGTATAACGTTGAACTAAGTCGCGTTTTTGTAAATATGAAGGGGCAAGGTGAGCCAATTTTATTTTTACACGGAGTACCGGATACGTCAGAAGTTTGGGATGGAGCCATTGCGGCTTTTGCAGATAAATACCAATGTATCGCACCCGACCTTCCGGGGTTTGGTCGTACACAATCACCACAAAATTTTGATTATAGTCTTGAGAACTTAGCTCATTTTATCGAACAACTATGAGCGAGTTTACGTGTTACTGGCGGTGTACATTTGGTCATTCACGACATTGGTGGCATCGTAGGGTTGGCCTTCGCATTAACTCACTCAGATAAAGTAAAAAGCTTAACCATTATGGACACCACTTTTTTTTCTGACTATCAGTGGCACGCGATGGCGAAAACCTGGCGTAAACCAATATTGGGTGAATTGGCCATGTATTTAATGAGATACAAACAATTTAGTGCTGCAATGAAAAAAAGCGCGCCAATACTGACTGATGGGCAAATTAAATCAAATTACGATGCATTGTCTTGGCGCAACCGACGGTTAATTTTACGTTTTTATCGCGCTCTTGATCCTGTCATTTTTAAATCTTGGGAAGGCCAGTTACACAGCCTTTCTGAATATTTTCCCACTCAAGTGATTTGGGGCGAAAAAGATACATATTTACCGGTAGCACTTTCTAAACGTTTTGCTACTGATAACGTACATATATTAGCAAACACAGGGCATTGGCCCATGTTAGAGCAGGCAACAGAAGTACATAAACTCATAAGTAATCATATTACTTTGGAAGGGTAATCCTGCCTACTAAGAGAGGGTGAAGATGAAAATTGGACTATTGATATATCCCGGCTGCGTCGTGTCTGGTTTATTTGCCTTTGCAGAAATACTAGAGGTTGCGAATAGACGAGCCGGTAAGTCTGTTTTCAGTACTCACTGGGTAAGCGTTGATGGTAAAGAGGTCGCCATCACAACTGGAAGTAAAACCCCGGTAATCACAATGAAAGTAGAGGGTGCATTATCAGCTACATCAGTGGATGCGTTGCTTATTCCTGGTTTTTGGACCCATCATCAGCGTGATGTTGAGTTGGCAATTGATCGTTACCAATCGATGATAGCAGCTTTAAAAGCTTTGCCTGTTAACACGCAGGTCTGGGGATACTGCACGGCTGTCTGTATCATGGCAGCTGCCGGTCGTTTAGAGCATCAACAGGCTACGGCTACATGGTGGTTAGCCGACTTTGTACAAAATAACTATGCAACTGTTGATTGGAGTTTTAGTCAAACCTATACCTATGAAAGTCAAAATAGAACCGCTTCAGGGTTAAACGGCTACCTGCCAATTGCCCAAGCATTAGTTGAAGAGCATTGTGGTCAAGATGTCTTACGAGACATTATCGAATTGATGATCATTCCGAAACCCGAAAAATCCACACAACCATTTACGCAAATTAAGTTGATGAAATTGGATGATAAACTGCTCAGAGGTATATATGTTTGGGTGCAAAAAACGCCTGCAACTGAGCTGACTATTGCTGTCTTAGCCAAACACCTCAATCAAACAGAGCGAACCCTTGCACGTAAAGTTAATAAATTAACTGACTTGTCATTGGCCAGTTTCATGCGCCTGATCAAACTTCATCAGGCCAGTGAGTCTCTGATATACAGCAGTAAACCGATTAATCTCATAAGCGACGCCTTAGGCTTTTCAGATGACGCAGCATTTCGACGTACCTTTAAAAAAGTCTCTTCATACACCCCTAGTGAATACCGACAAGCATTTCAACGTTAGAGCCAACTAATAACGTAAATGTATTAACACAATATTAATTTTACCTGATGAGGCATGCCTAAAGGTTGTGTAGAATCGACTTAGAAACTGTGAAATAACCTATAATTTTAGACTTTTAAGATGATGACTCATTTAATTCTAAATATAACGAGATGACACGAGGTGAATACATGTCTGATGATGTTGCAATAAACAATTTTAGTGAGCTTTTTAATCAATGCCACAAGGCATTGGGAGTTGTAGGCCAATCTGTAGATATCCTTTTCCCTATAGAATTTAGAGAATTGTTTACCAAATCCGTTGCCAGCCATATTGAAAACTTTAGAGGCGAGCCAGCAGAAATTATCATTGAAATAGATAATTTTATACTAAATGAATACCCCAATAAGTATGCAAGTGACCTTAATCGAGCGGGTCTTAGTGGCGTTCAAAAAGCATATAAGTTCAAAGAGTTTGAACTGGCAGTTAATAATTTCAACACGTTTGGGGGCATTAACTACTTACTGGGGGTGTTTACAAAAGGTGTCATTATTGTCAAAAGCCTAGTGGGGGCCATTCCAGGTATTGGCTCCTCTCTTCAAGAATTAATCGATTTTGTAATTGAAAGGCTTAAAGACTTAAAAGTATAGGTAGTCATATCTTGTCTTTGGGGGGCAACTCCTTCCGGTACAAACAAAAAAGGCTTATCGAAAGATAAGCTTTTATATTTTTGGAAGGTTTGGCAGGAACTTTATTTGTTGATTAGGCTGTGATTGCCTGCGTTATTACAATGGGTCTTAACCGCCAAATGAGTGAAATTTCAGCGTAAGCAAAAGATCTCCAAAATAACTTGTTAAAAAATTCATTAAAAATTCATCAGAATAAAAATATATCTATTTGTATCCTCTATATAACTCGAAATTTTCTTGCCTTTTTCTGTTTGTTATCTCAGTGTTAACATAATTACTAAGCCATTAACATTACAACGAGATCTCTATGCATAAACCTGAAATCGAGCCCAATATTGCGATTGGTATGTTACGTCGCGCACAATTAAATCCAGAACGTACCGCTCTGATTTTTGAGGATAAAACGTTTTCTTATGGAGGTTTTGCGCAACTTGTTAGGCAACAGGCCAAATTGTTGCAGGATTCAGGTGTGTGTATGGGGGATAGAGTGGCTTTTGTAGGTTTTAATCAGCCGGCCTTTCTTGAAACGTTGTTTGCAGCTAATGCGCTGGGTGCTATTTTTGTACCTTTAAATTTTCGGCTTACCGCCGAAGAATTAAAATTTATTATTAACGATGCAGGCGTGCACACCCTTGTGTGTGATGCCCCTATGCAGGAAGTGATTGACCCCGTCAAAGGAGAACTTTGTTGCCGAGAGTATTTTGGTGCCGAATCAAACCTTGCTGGTTGGCGTTCTCTGACAGATGAGCGCGCTGAATCTGCTGCACTGCAACACCCAGTTGCGGTTGACCAGCATGATACCAGCGTCATTATGTATACCTCTGGAACAACTGGATTACCGAAAGGAGTCATGCTCAGCCACGGCAATATTATGTGGAACAACATCAACGCTCAATTATCTTATGGCGGTGCTAGAGATGATGTAGTGCTAACAGCTGCTCCTTTGTTCCACATTGCAGGCTTAAACGTAATGACACTGCAAAGTTTTATGATGGGCTCAACTTTAGTGCTGGTTAGAAATTTTGATCCTGGCCTTGTTTTGCAATATATCCAAAAATACAAAGTGACCAGTATGTTTGGCGCTCCCGCGATGTTTTTGTTTATGTCACAGCACCCTGATTTTGAAAGCACAGATTTAACTAGCATTAAGATGCTGGTATGTGGTGCAGCGCCTGTTCCAGAATCACTACTGACTTTATATTCCAATCGTGAAATTAACTTTTGCCAGGGTTACGGCCTAACCGAAACTGCTCCATTTGCCTCATTGCTCACCCCAGAATGGGCAATAAGTAAAATTGGCTCAGCTGGGCAAGCGGCATTTTATTCCGACCTTAAAATAGTCAACGATGATAACGAAGAATTAGCTGTTATGGAGCACGGAGAAATTTGTATCTCCGGAGCCAATGTAATGAAAGGATACTGGAACCGTCCCGAGGCTACAGCAAAAGCTATTGATGATAAGGGCTGGTTCCATTCTGGCGATATTGGATATTTGGACGAAGACGGCTTCTTATTTATATGTGACCGACTTAAAGACATGGTGATAACCGGCGGTGAAAACGTGTATCCCGCTGAGGTCGAAAGTGTGCTGTACAAACATGAATTAATCGCCGAAGTCGCAGTCATTGGTTTACCTGATGACAAATGGGGTGAGGCAGTGACGGCTGTGATAGCCCTTGTGGAAGGTGCTGATTTAAATTTGGAAGACCTTAGAGGTTTTGCCGAAGTACATTTAGCTCGTTACAAGTTACCCATTAAGTTACATAAAGTGCCTGCACTGCCACGAAATCCGGCAGGCAAAGTATTGAAGTTTGTGCTTAAGGAAGAGCTGTCTGGGAAATGAAAAATAATAGGTAATTAACAGGATATCTACAGTAACGGTTTTGACATAACCCACTGACAGTTTCTATGAGTGCCTTAGTACGTCGCGCCATTTTAGTAGTACCAATTTGAGTATCAGTTGTGTGGTACTACTAAAACACTTAGATGTTACTAGATCTTAAAAGACACTAAAGACCTCTGCAGGTCACTTTTTACTTTGTTGCAGGCATAAAAAAAGGCTGATAAATCAGCCTTTTTTTATTTCAGTTGGTGGAGCTGGCGGGAGTTGAACCCGCGTCCAAAAAACGTCAACCGTCGGTACTACATGCTTATTTTGTCTTTTATTTAACTACGTGGAACTCCGACAAACAGGATTTCGTTGCAGCTGGCCTAATACTATTTCGCGGTTCACCCTTAGACAAGGTTCCCTCGCTATCCTGCTGGGATGACCTTCCGAACCTCTACTAGCAGAAAGAGTATGAGTGGAAGGGCACTGCCGGGTATTAAGCGGCTAGTGCGTAGTTTTCGTCGTTTGCGACTATTTAAATGCGGCTTTTATAGAGGCAAACCGCTCCTCTGCATGCACCTAAAGCGTCTAGAGTCTTGTCGAATCCAAAATCAGCCCCAAGGTGTTGGTTGCAAACCACCAACCAGAGCATTATAGCATAGGCCAGTCAGCTGTGAATACAGTGTTTATGCAAATGTTGTTACAAACCTTGTTTGAGATCAATTAAACCCTATATATTGCTTACAAATCGTTCAGAGCCAATAAACCTCATATGACATCTTCAATATTTACCGCATTTACGTTGCCCAATGGCCAAGTAATAAAAAATCGCTTAGTGAAAGCGGCAATGGAAGAGAATTTAGCTAACGTTGAACATTTACCAGACACTGTGCTTAAACGCCTTTATAAAGCGTGGGCCGATGGCGGAGTGGGGTTAATCATTACTGGAAATGTGATGATCGATCATTTAGCCATGACTGGGCCAGGTGGTGTGGTATTAGAACAAGATACTGATTTAAAACCTTTTATTGATTTGGCGCAGTTGTCACAAAGCAATGACACTAAAATTTGGATGCAAATAAACCACCCCGGAAGGCAAGTATTCAAAAAGATGGGCGGTAAGGTGTTGTCTCCTTCTGATGTGGCGCTGGATATGGGCAAACATTCCGCGATGTTTTCTACTCCTAAACCAATGGACCAGACGGAAATTGATGATGTTATTCAGAGATTTACCATTACTGCTAATAGAGCCGAAGAAGCCGGTTTTGATGGGGTTGAAATTCATGCCGCTCATGGTTATTTACTCGCCCAGTTTTTATCACCACTGACCAATAAAAGACAGGACCAATGGGGCGGTAGCCTAGAGAATCGTGCTCGTTTGTTGCTTGAAGTAGTGAAGTCAGTTAAAGCAGCATGTAGTGATAGTTTTGCTATTGCGGTCAAACTTAATTCGGCTGATTTTCAACGTGGTGGTTTTGACATTGAAGACGCGGAACAAGTCGTAAAAATGTTAGGCGAATTGAACATTGATTTAGTGGAATTGTCGGGTGGCAGTTACGAAGCACCGGCTATGCAAGGACGCACTGCAGATAACAGAACATTAGCAAGAGAAGCTTATTTTTTGGAGTTTGCTAGCAAAATAGCTGAAAACGTATCTGTACCCATTATGACCACTGGTGGAGTGCGTCGTTATGATGTGGCTAAGCAAGTAATTGATAATGGTATGCACTTAGTGGGAATGGCCAGTGCGCTAGCATTGACACCCGACTTACCAAACAAATGGCAACAAGACTCAACGATATTGGGGCATATACCTATAGTTGATTGGAAGGACAAAACGCTGAGTGGTTTAGCCACTATGGCTTTGGTTAAGCAACAGCTGCGACGAATTGGATCAGGTAAATCTCCTAATTTATCTGCATCCCCTGTGTGGGCATTAATTACTGATCAAGTACGTGCAGCCAAATTAACTAAGCGTTATAAAAAGCAGCACAAAATTTAGAATCGAAGAGATAAACAACTTAGTCCACCATCTAATTTTTGAAATTCTGACATAGCGATTTCTCGGGTTTTATACCCGAGTTGCTGAATAGCTTTTAATGCTTTGGGAAACCCTTTAGGCACGAGTACTGTGCCATTGATCCACACGCTATTGGCAGCGTAACTTTCATCTGCATCAATTTCGATTCGGTTAAATTGGGCAAAGTCTGGGTGTGAGTTCATTTCACCAAAGGTCAGTAAATTATTATCTTCTAGATAACTTAATCCTGTCTTGAGATGCAACAACTCGGACATTTCAACCATTGATCCGGTTGAGTTGTGTGTGTTGAGTATGGCAATTAGTTGTTCAGCACCTTGGGAGTTGGTACGATCTGACAATCCGATATAAAAATGGCTACCTACCATCATAATATCGCCTGCTTCAACATGACCGGGTAAGGTAATTTGCTCTAGATTGGGGTAGAACTGCTGTACAGATGATTGAATATGTTGCACTTCACCTCGGCGACTTGTCGCACCTGGATGTGTGAGAATGGCACAATGAGGTGTTAATAAAGCCACATCTTCAACAAAACACGAATCTGGATATTCTTCGAGCGAAGGTAGTATGGTGACTTTAAGACCACATTCTATTAAGGCCGCAATATAGTCTTCATGCTGTATGCATGCCAAAGTAAAATCAGGTAATCCCATATCTGCTTCAGTCAAACCATCCAACATCGCTTTACAAGGTTTGCGTACAATTGCTTGTGTGAACATAACTATTCCTAAATTTATTGATATAAAACCCACGCACCCAGAATGGCAAGCATAGAAAAAACGCACGCTAATAAGGCAATTGAGAATTGGATATAACTAAGTGGTTGCCCCTGTTTGTGATCTTGCCATTGTAGTTTAATACTCGCAAGTCCAGTGGCAAGGTACACAATTAATGCTGCAAAAGTGGCAATGATCAACAAGTATTCAAAACCGTTCATCAGGGTCTTACTCGAATTTAAAAATAGCAATGTTATGGCGATAACAGCGCAACAAACTAGCGCTCGAATTGGCGTGCCTTGCTTATTTTGTTGACTAAAATAGCTGGGGAATATCTTATCTCTTGCCCCTGCGAGTAAAATCGAACCGGCTATCAAAATACACACGTTTAAGGTGCCTGCAATAGCAAACAGAGCTCCTATAGTGATAATGATGGCGCCTGTGTCACCAATGATAAGTCTTGCAGCGTCAGCAAAAGGAGACGCAGAGTTTTGCAGATCACCTAACGGCATAATTGACATAATACCCAACATAGCAATGACGTATACAGCTAACGCTGTCAGTGTGCCTAATATGGAAGCCCGAGGTATAGTTTTTTTAGGATCTATTGTGTCTTCAGCAGGTAATGTGGCGGATTCTACGCCAATAAATGCCCACATAATCAGTAAACATAAGGCGGCTACCATTTTGAATATATTACTATCGTCTGGATTAACGGCTGGAATCTCTGTGACTTCTCCAAACAAGATCCCAGCCAGACCTATCAGTAATAATGGTAGGATTTTTATGATGGTGGTGATCAGTTGCACGGCGCTGGCTTCGCGTACACCCCAAAGATTAATCGCAGTAAAAAACAGAATGATTAAAATAGAAAAAATTGTACTGTACAGTGGCTCACTCGCCAAAATTGGCAGATAATTTTGACTGTATCCTGAAAATGAAAGGGCAATAGCAGCCACTGAACTTACCAATGAAATCCAATATCCCCAGCCGACTATTGCGGCGGGGATCTTTCCAAATGCTTGTTGTACAAAAAAGTAAGGGCCACCCAATCCTGACTGGCGGGCAGATAGGTAACTGTAGCTCAACGCTAAACACATGGCTCCAAAACCTGTAACAGCCCAGCCTATAAAGCTAAAACTACCATAAGAAGCAAGTAAGGCTGGTAATGTGAATATACCTGAGCCAATCATCATGCCTGCAACCAAAGCCCAAGATCGCCAAATCCCAATGGATTTTTTCATAGGGGTCTTATTGTAGATTGTGATTAAACAGACACTACAGTAACAATGAGGTTGGTTATACTGATATCAGTAAATGAATGACTAAAAAAATTAGCCATTATTTGTTTCTAAGCCATGATGAAATTAAGCTTTATGTTTCATCATACGTTCTTTATCACGGGCCCAATCACGGTCTTTCACTGCGTCTCGTTTATCGTGTTCGTGTTTACCTTTACCTAGGCATACCTCGACTTTGACCCAGTTTTTCTTCCAATACATGGCGGTTGTTATGATCGAATACCCTTGGCGTTCGACCGAGCCAATTAACTTGTCTAACTCGCGTTTTTTGAGCAGCAATTTACGCTTGCGCGTGTCATCACAAACCACGTGGCTAGACGCTTGATTTAGTGGTTGAATAGATGAGCCAATAAGAAAGGCTTCACCCTTTTCAATAGTGACGTAACTTTCTGAAATATTAACTTTACCAGAGCGAATGCTTTTTACTTCCCAGCCTTGCAATGCCATACCGCATTCGAATTTATCTTCAAGGATGTATTGGTGGCGGGCTTTTTTATTCAGCGCAATGGTGTTATCTGTGGTTTTTGACTTCTTTTTATTCATGGGGCGGTATTATAGAGATTGTATGAAGTGGCACAACAAAAATTCCACTGTATTGTAAAGTTATTAGGTTATTAGCATCGAGGATGTTTGTTTGGATGCTAAACCTTTACTTTTTTCAGGTTGCTTGAATACATATTGATAAAAATTTAGACGACAAATGAAAGATCAACAGACCCTTTTAAACTTATGTTAATCTACAGCGGATTTTTTGGCTCGGGTAGAATAGGAGAGTAAATGGGCAACGTAACACGCAGCGCTTTGATTGCCTATAGTGCTGAGTCTATGTTCGATTTGATTAACGATGTTGAGCAATATCCAAAATTTATCCCCGGTTGTGCGGATACCAAAGTGTTAGAGCAAGATGACGATAATATGCGGGCATCACTGCTTATTTCAAAAGCGGGTGTAAGACAATGGTTTACTACCCACAATACTTTAAAGCGCGGTGAATCAATTAATATGAATTTAGTTGATGGCCCCTTTTCGAAATTATCGGGTGGTTGGACAATTAAACCTCTGAGTGAATCGGCTTGTAAAATCGAACTGAATCTAGATTTTGCATTTTCCAGTAAATTAGCGGAAATGGCCTTTGGCAAGGTGTTTAATTCTATTGCAGCTAATATGGTGGTGGCTTTTACTGAACGCGCCAAACAGATTTATGGATAATAATGTATGACAGACCAACAAATATCCCTTGAAGTGGCTTACGCTACACCAGAAAAACAAGCTTTGCTTGAAGTCGTAGTTGAACAAGGCACAACCGTTAAACAAGCTATTTTGGCTTCGGGTATTGTAAAACGTTTTCCGGATATCGATCTTGAAGTTTTAAAAGTAGGTATTTGGAATCGAACCTGTAAATTGACCGACCTACCCAAAAAAGGCGACAGAATTGAGATTTACCGTCCGTTGATTGCCGATCCTAAAGAAGCCAGGCGCCGCCGCGCTGAAAAAGCAGTTGATGAAGGCCGGGCAAATAAGGTGACGGGAGGAAGGGCAAAAGTTTTATTGGCTAAATAATAGAAAGCGATCATAATTTACCCCGAATGAGGAGTGAATTATGAAAGTGCCAATTATACCGGATAACGAAACTGAACGTCTTTGTTCTTTGTACAATCTTGCTATTCTGGATACTGCTCCTGAGCAACGTTATGATTATATTCCCGAGAAAGTAAAAAGTTATTTTAATGTTCCTATAGCGTTGATCAGTTTAGTTGACTGCGAGCGCCAATGGTTTAAATCTAGTCAAGGTCTTGATGTAACAGAAACATCTCGTGAAATTTCATTTTGTGGACATGCAATAAATCAAAATGGGGTATACATGGTAAATGATACTTTTGAGGATGAAAGGTTTAGTGATAATCCTCTTGTCATCGGTGAACCCTTTATTCGTTTTTATGCTGGGGCTCCGATTAAATCAGATGAGGGCTATTCAATTGGGACCTTATGTATAATTGATACTTCTCCTCGGATCTTGACTGAAAACGATCAGGTGTTGCTCAGAGAGTTTGCTGACATGGTTGAGAGGGAACTAAATGTACCAGATGAGACCAGAAACTAATCAAAATTAGTTTGTAAAACAGCCCTATACCCCCTCAATATTTCCACTTTAAGTCTAGCCAGTGCTGCATGTTGAATAAGGCGCGTCGCTTGCGTCCGCGCCATAAGATAATTAACGGGTGTTTTTAAAATTGGCTAAAATATTACAATTCGTAAAAAGCATCCACTAACTTGCCAATTTTCACATCTTTCACTATTTTGTGACTGTTCATTAAGGTTTCAACAGACGTTCTATCTTCTTCTGTAGCATTGCCATAACGATCTGCTGATGTGACAAATCCTTCGAATGTCTCACTGTCATTCTCAATTGTCATATAAAGATGTTGGCTACTGACTAATTCTTCCAAACTATCAAAAAACAGTCCGTAATCGGCTTCTGATGCTTTGTCTAATGTACAGCTAAACTCAAAGCCTAAAATGGCCCATTCGTCTAAATGCATTTTTTTTCTTTGACGTCTGTTTCTGGTGATTTCTTGTGACATTATATATACCTGTATAAGCTAAAATTGATGAAGAGCAATCACCTGTAACACACTGTTATTTATCAGCGCCACGTGATTATTGCGCGCATACTACCAGCTTTTGCAGTGCCATATTGAAAGAAAAACAAAAGCTGACAGGTGATGGGTTATAATGGCTAAAATGATGAGAAAAGTTGTTTAATCTCAGTTCAATCACTTCTACTTTTAAACGAAGACATTTCAATGAATAAACAAAAAAAATTAAAGCAAATACACGAAAAGCGCCTCAAAGCGGCCAAAGCTAAACGTAACCCTAACAAGAAGGCCCCGTATATTTCCAAAGCTGATAGGGAAAAGCTAGAAAATATAGAACAGTTAGAAACGCCTTTATCTGATTGATAAAAGCCAACATATAAGAGCTGTGAGTGACTAACGGTTTGTCATCAGTTCATTAATTTAAAGCTATTAAAATCGCAACCCTAAAGCCTCACATATAAACTTTTGCAATGGTTGTGCACGTCCAAAGCGACTGGCCACCATTTTGCAAAAGTCATCTTGATACAAATCACTTTCCTTTAATTGGCATATCCCTATAAAGTCTTTGCGTTTTATTTCCTCAATAAGGTCATGTTCTTTATCATACCCTTTAGGTGGACGAGTGAGTTTAGTACCAGCAAGTTCGAAATACTCGGCAAAGGGTTCATGTTCAATGGCATCGAGGTAAGGGCCGGGTTTGGTCACAATATGATCGCGAATGGCAGCCAGAGAGTCGCGGTCTGGATGCCAGGTGCCCACTCCTAGAAAAATATCATCTGCTGCGATATGTAAATAAAATCTTGGAGCGTGTACATCCTTGCCGACTTCATGGCGAAACTGTATGCCAACGTTGGTTTTGTATGGAGATTTATCTTTTGAGACGTCGTCTCGATAGATGCGCATAAGCGAACCTCCTACTTTTTTAGGACTGGCTTCGTAGTGCGGGGAGATCAACCTGATCCACTGATCCATTTGCTCTATAAAGGCCAATGCAGGTGTACGAACATGGTCTTCATATTGCTGTTTATGATCGTTAAACCAGTCACGTTGGTTATTGGCTTGAAGATCCCTTAAGAACTTAAGTAATGATGGTTCAAAATGAGTGAACATAAATTTTTTCCTTAGAGCACGGGATTACGTCAGTTGATATTTCGAAAGCTCAACAGCTCCTAGTACTTTTTACGTTGTAAACCGGTTGTCGCTAAAATTTTGGCTGAAATTTCTTCTATTGAAAACTTCGTACTATTTAGAAACGGGATTTTTTCTTTGCGGTATAGGTTTTCTACTTCTCGTAATTCCATACGACATTGCTGCAACGATGCGTATTTGCTATTCGCGCGTCGTTCTGAGCGAATTTGATGCAATCTGTCTGCTTGGATTGTTAATCCAAACAATTTGTCCTTAAAGCGTCGCAAAGATGCGGGTAAACGTAAGATGTCACCCATGTCGTCTTCGGTAAAGGGATAATTAGCTGCTTTAATACCGTATTGTAGTGCTAAATATAAGCTTGTTGGAGTTTTGCCAGATCGAGACACGCCGACTAAAATGATATCTGCTTCGTGATAATCTTTGAGATTAGAACCATCATCGTTTGCCAAAGCATAGTTGACCGCTTCAATTCGAATATCGTAGGTTTTTTCATGAATACTGTGAGTTCTATGTTTTTCTGGCTTTGACGGCACCCCCAACACTTTTTCCAATGGCGCAACAAATTGATCAAGAAAATTGTAATTAATGCCCACTGATTTTGAGACAATCTTGCGTACTTCAATATTGACGATAGTGTAAAACACTAAAGGTCTCTGATTGTCATCTTGAAAACTTTCAGATATTTTTCGAACCACCTCTTCGGCGTGATCAGCGGTTTCGACGAAGGGAATAGTGATGTGTTTAAACTCAATCGTAAACAGGGAGAGCAATGCGTGGCCAAAAACTTCTGCAGTAATGGCCGTTCCGTCTGAAATATAATAGGCAGTTCTCACAACATTTCCTTAACATTGGTGTAATTTAATTACGAAACACAATTAAATTTTACTTTCGGGATAACAACATTCTAAAATCCCCTATACAAAAGTAAAGACGTTATAAGGATGTCGTTTTTTATACTGTTTTTAATAATTTTTACTAAGTCAATTTACATAAACTAACACGATTAAATTACCAAACAATCATTTGGAGAAAGTAAGAATGCAAGAACACGTTTTGTGGTACCAACAATTAGGAATGGGAGATGTTGGCGTAGTTGGAGGCAAAAACGCGTCCTTGGGCGAGATGATTTCAAATTTAGCCAATGCAGGAGTGCAAGTACCTGGAGGATTTGCGACTACTGCTCATGCATTTAATTTATTTCTCGAACAAAGTGGCTTAGAAGCGCGAATTCATGTTTTGTTAGACGAATTAGATGTAGAGGACATTGCAGCATTAGGTAAAGCTGGTGAAACCATTCGTAATTGGATTATTGAGACTCCTTTTCTGCCTGAGTTAGAAAGTGCCATACGCGGTGCATTTGAAACGTTACAGGGTGAAGCGGGTGATGAAGCGTCTTTTGCGGTGCGCTCTTCAGCAACAGCGGAAGACATGCCAGACGCCTCTTTTGCAGGCCAACAAGAAACCTTTTTAAACGTTAAAGGTTACGACTCTGTAATGGTCGCAATCAAACACGTATTTGCTTCATTGTTTAACGACAGAGCTATTTCTTATCGTGTGCATCAGGGTTACGACCACAAAGGTGTGGCTTTATCAGCAGGCATTCAACGTATGGTGCGCAGTGACTGTTCAGCCTCAGGTGTGATGTTTTCTATTGATACGGAGTCTGGTTTTGAAGATGTTGTTTTTATTACTTCATCTTATGGCTTAGGCGAAATGGTAGTGCAAGGAGCGGTTAATCCAGACGAGTTTTATGTACACAAACCAACCTTGGCAAAAGGTTTTCCAGCTGTAGTGCGCAGAAACCTTGGTAGTAAACTTACCAAGATGATTTATTCAGAAGACTTAGAACACGGTAAACAAGTTGAAATTGTCGATATTGATGCCGCAGATAGCCGTCAGTTTTCACTGACTGACGATGAAATAATGGAATTGGCTAAACAGGCCGTCATTATTGAAAAACATTATAAACGCCCTATGGACATCGAATGGGCCAAAGATGGCATAGATGGCAAATTGTATATAGTGCAAGCCCGTCCAGAAACTGTTCGAAGTCGTGAAGACATGCAGGTTATAGAGCGCTTTATGCTTAAAGGTAAAGCTAAAACTGTGTGTGAAGGACGTGCGATTGGCCATAAAATTGGTGCAGGTGTTGCTAAAGTGCTCAAAGGCGTGGAAGAGATGGATAAAATCCAGCCGGGCGATGTGTTAGTGACCGATATGACAGATCCCGATTGGGAACCGATTATGAAAAAAGCCTCGGCGATTGTTACCAATCGTGGTGGTAGAACTTGTCATGCGGCTATTATTGCTCGCGAATTAGGTATTCCCGCTGTAGTAGGTTGTGGCAATGCGACTGCCTCGATTGAAAACGGTGATAAAATCACTGTGTCATGTGCAGAGGGTGATACAGGGTTTATATACGGCGATGTGCTTGATTTTGATGTGGTTACTTCACGCATTGATTCAATGCCAGAAATCCCACTCAAAGTAATGATGAACGTTGGCAACCCTGACAGAGCATTTGATTTTGCTCGTTTACCTCATGCTGGTGTGGGTTTGGCACGACTTGAATTTATTATCAATCGTATGATTGGTGTTCACCCCAAAGCGTTACTTAATTTTGATGAACAGCCTGATGAATTAAAAGAAGAAATCAACGATATTATTGTGGGTTATGCTTCACCCGTTGAGTTCTACATCGAAAAGTTGGTTGAAGGTATCTCAACCATCGCTTCGGCCTTTTCACCTGAAAAAGTCATAGTGCGTATGTCTGACTTTAAATCGAATGAATACTTTAACTTAGTGGGCGGTTACCAATACGAACCGGATGAAGAAAATCCAATGTTAGGTTTCCGCGGTGCCAGTCGCTATATTTCAGAAGATTTCCGTGAATGTTTTGCTTTGGAATGTGAAGCGATAAAACGGGTTCGTAATAAAATGGGCTTAACTAACGTTGAGATAATGATCCCCTTTGTGCGTACCCTTGAAGAAGGCGCAAAAGTAATAGAGTTACTTGGTGAAGAAGGCTTAGTGCAAGGCGAAAATGGCTTACGGGTTATTATGATGTGTGAGCTACCTTCGAATGCACTTTTGGCTGATCAATTCCTTGATATGTTTGATGGTTTCTCAATTGGCTCCAACGATTTAACTCAGTTAACCTTAGGTCTAGACCGAGATTCAGGTTTGATTGCTCATCTGTTTGATGAACGTAATCCTGCGGTTAAAGCATTGTTATCCATGGCAATTCAAGCAGCTAAGAAACGTGGAAAGTATGTGGGGATCTGTGGTCAAGGCCCGTCAGACCACGAAGATTTGGCCCAATGGTTGGTGGAGCAAGGTATAAATAGTGTCTCGCTCAATCCAGATACAGTAGTCGAAACTTGGTTATACCTGGGTGAAAAACACGGGTAACTGACAACACCTTAGATCAAAAAAGCCGCTAGGAATTAACTTAAGCGGCTTTTTATTCTGTGTTTTGAAGCACTAATTTTTTAATTTTCTATCCAGTAATATTTTATCTAGTTTGCGTGCCGACTTTGACATGGTGTTTTGGCACGTGCGCAACCAATCTCTAGCTTTAGGGACATCATAACTAAGCATTATTAGCCCTAGTAATAATACAAACATAGAGCCTGGTAGAATAAAAAATATAACGCCAAATGCGGCCAATAATGCACCAAATGCGATACGTAATTTTTTCTTCATGATTGCCACCTTGTGTGGATTGATATTACTTTTATGTTATTAAGAATATACCAATTAATTTTTTCTGAAAATTTGAATTGTTACAAACTATATATATCGAACTCGGATTATCTATCATATATGAGAAATCATTTGGCTTAATGTCAAAGTGATATAGAGCAAGGATGATCATTTTAGGTATAATTGCCGTTCTATTTTATATTATCAATTACTGAATTACCCCTATGCTGCCAGTGTTAGACCCTCAAGCTCTTATTGAAAGTAACTATCAGGACTTTTTGACCGATTTGGCGAAGTCGACTTTTTCTGGTGATGTTGAATATAGTTATTCCAGCCGTTTAGCGGTATCTACCGACAATTCAATTTATCAGCAACTTCCTCAGGCGGTGGTGTTCCCCAAAAATATTGAAGATTTATCACTCATTGGTAAAACAGCTAATCCTTATCGAGACGTGAAGTTTTCTGCCAGAGGCGGTGGTACTGGCACCAACGGACAATCACTTACCAGTGGAATCGTTGTGGATGTGTCGCGTTATATGAATCAAGTTTTAGAAGTGAACGCTGAGCAAAACTGGGCAAGAGTGCAGGCCGGGGTGGTGAAAGACCAATTAAATGATGTATTAAAACCATTGGGATTCTTTTTTGCGCCAGACTTGTCTACCAGTAATCGGGCAACAGTAGGTGGCATGATCAGCACCGACGCTTCAGGGCAGGGATCCCTTGTATACGGAAAAACCAGTGATCACATATTGGCTCTAACATCAGTTATGGCTGATGGCACTATTTTAAATACTGCTCCGATGGCTATAGATGAAGCCAAAGTTTTGAGCCAAAAATATACGCCAATAGCGAAAATAACTCAGCAGTTACTTGATACTTGTTTAGGTAAGCGGCAGCAGATTATAGACAAGTTTCCTCGCCTGAATCGTTTTTTAACAGGTTACGATTTAGAAAACACATTGAATCATGATTTAACTGAGTTAGATATTAGTCGTGTTATTACAGGTTCAGAAGGCTCCCTTGTTTTTGTGGCTGAGGCCAAGGTAAACATTTCACCTATTGCCAATTTTAAAGCATTGGTCAATGTTAAGTACAACTCTTTTGAATCAGCGTTAAGACATGCACCTAGTATGGTAGCGGCTAATGCTACATCAGTTGAAACAGTAGACAGTAATGTGCTTAACCTCGCTAAGCAGGACATTATTTGGCATTCAGTTGAAAGTTTGATTACCGAAGTTGAGGGTAAAACAGTACTTGGTCTTAATATGGTTGAGTATAACAGTAATGATCAAGCTGACATTGAGCAAAAAATAGCCGCTTTGAGTGCTAATTTAGATGCTGCAGAGAATCTAGGTGTGATTGGTTATCAAGTTACCTATGACCGCTCAGACATTCAAAAAATTTATGCTATGCGTAAGAAGTCAGTGGGTATTTTGGGCAAAACAAAAGGCGCTAAAAAACCCATTGCTTTTGTTGAAGATACGGCTGTTCCGCCAGAAAATTTAGCCGACTTTATTATGGAGTTTCGCGCCTTATTAGATAGCCATGGATTGAAGTACGGTATGTTTGGCCATGTGGATGCTGGGGTATTACATGTGCGCCCAGCGCTAGATATGTGCGATCCTGAACAAGAGGCGATGGTGCCAAAAATTTCAGATCAAGTGGTGGCACTTGTCGCCAAATATGGTGGTTTGATATGGGGTGAACATGGCAAAGGTTATCGTAGTGAGTATGGTCCACAGTTTTTTGGTCAGGAGTTATTTACAGAGCTGAGAAAAATTAAAACAGCCTTTGATCCGCATAACAAAATGAATCCCGGAAAAATTTGTACTCCAATAGATTCAAGTGAGTCCTTAGTAACCGTATCTGATCAAAAACGTGGAGAGTTTGATAGGCAAATTCCTATCGAGGTTAGAACATCCTTTGAACCTGCCATGAGTTGTAACGGTAATGGTTTATGTTTTAATTATGATACGACTTCACCCATGTGCCCCTCTTTTAAAATTACTGGTGATAGGCGTCATAGTCCTAAAGGCCGAGCCAGTATGGTGCGTGAGTGGCTTAGATTATTGTCAAAACAGAATATTGACGTTAATGCCCTTGAACATAACGAAGATCCACCCAGTTGGTTTGAGCGTTTTAGGAATAGCACAGATAAAAAGATTGCTAATGACTTTTCACACGAAGTATTAGAAGTGATGGAAGGATGTTTGGCCTGTAAAGCTTGCTCTAGCCAATGTCCGGTCAGTGTTGATGTGCCAAGTTTCAGATCGCGTTTTTTAAGTATCTATTATCAGCGTTACATGCGACCGGCCAAGGACCACTTAGTAGGTAATATTGAAAAGATGGCTCCATTGATGGCTAAAGCGCCTGGGTTTATCAATTTTTTCTTGCGCCAAAATTGGGTTAATCAAGTTATACGTAAATCTGTGGGTTATATCGATACACCCATTTTGTCACAGCCAACGCTTAGTCAAAGGTTGAATAATAACAACGCTGTACACTTTAACTTAGCCGCGTTGCAGGCATTAAGCCCTGAGCAACTAGCGAAAAAAGTCTGTATTGTGCAAGATCCCTTTACCAGCTTTTATGATGCCCAAGTGGTTGAGTCCTTAGTGACATTGATCACTAAATTAGGCTACGAAGCTGTTTTGTTACCTTTTATGCCAAACGGCAAACCTCAACATGTAAAAGGCTTTTTAAAGGAATTTGCACATACCGCAAAAACGGCGGCAGAACTTTTGAATCAACTAGATGCTTTGAATCTACCAATGATTGGCGTCGATCCGTCTATGGTACTGTGTTATCGCGACGAATATAGCAAAGTGCTAGGTGAAAGCCGTGGAGAGTTTAAAGTACAACTGGTTCACGAGTGGTTAATACAACTTGAACTGCCCAAAGTGAATCCAGGTAAAACCCAAAACTATGCACTGTTTGGCCATTGCAGCGAAAAAACAGCGTTGCCTACCAGTGAAAAACAGTGGCAACAGATATTCCAAAAAACAGGCTTAAATTTATCGGCGGTGTCAGTAGGGTGTTGCGGTATGGCCGGAACTTTTGGCCACGAAGCAAGTCATTTGCATGAGTCTACTGGTATTTATCAATTAAGTTGGCAACAAGCTGTGAGTCAATTTGAACCAGAACAAATAGTAGCTACCGGGTATTCATGTCGTAGTCAGGTGGCCAGGTTTGAAGAATTTAAACCGAAACATCCGTTACAAGTATTGGCAATGAGTTTCGAATAATGTGAGGAAAAGCCGCTAGGGCAAAGATTAGATTAATCTACTGCTATTAATTCTACTCTTACCCTAGTGCGTAAGTTCTACTCTTTCGAGTGTAAAGTCTTTAAGGCTGCACAACATACCTTGTCGCGCGACACCTGCATCCATAAACACTGTACCGACTGGACGGAATCCCTGTTGTTGATAATAGTTAACACCTTCCAACTCACACTGTACTAAGACATCCTGCAGACCATGCTGCCGGGCGATATTAAGCAATGCATTAAAGAGTGCTTGATATACTTCTGGGCCTCTAAATTCGGGCTCAACCGCTATGCGACCTATTTCTCCTGAGGGAGTAATACGACCAGTCGCTACTTCTTGATTGTGTTCGTTCACCACTAATACATGAAATGCAATGCTATCTTGATGATCAAACTCGTATTCCGCTGGAATACGCCATTGGCAAACAAATACTTTTTCTCTAATCTTTTTAAGTTTGTGTTGTTCGTTCCCCCAATCGACGTTTTTCGCAATAAACGTCATGTGGTCTCTCCTAGTAATAATACCCTTAGGTATTTTAATCATCAGGATACCAATACCCTGAATTAACCAGTGTAGTGACTAATTGTGTAAAAAAAATACTACTTTGGTATACATTTGCATTTTTGAGATGAAAAATCGGGCAATTTAGAAAGTCTATGACTAACTCTTTGTCTTCGAGTGGCACTGAAAATGCTTCGCCTTGGATATAAAAGATAAATTCTTGAATACTGGAGGATTGTTGTTCAACAAAAACTGCCTTAATGCCAGGGCTTCGAAAAAATTGCACTCCTGTCTTCAGCTTTTCTGCAATTTCTTGATCTGTAAATTGTTGTATGTCTTGTTCTTCAAACTCTTGTTTTTCAACACTTTGACTTAAGAATTGGGCAGTCCAATTAGAAAACTGATCGGTTTCTAACAGTTGTTGTAACATGAGCCTAAACCTTGCAACTTCTTGTAGTTTTATTTCACCACTGAAATCTCGAAGTACGAGTTCTTTATCAGTATAACGCTCATTAAATAGCTCGTTATCAATGGCGTAGTCAGCTAAAGATGACAACATTTCTTGTTGAGAAGGCGCGCGAAAACCAACTGAATAATTTAGGCATTCTTCTAGAGCCTCGCCGTTATGGGGATGGTTGGCCGGAATGTATATGATGTCTCCCGGTAATAGAACTTGATCGATAACGGGTTCAAAACCAGTAATTTGCGATAAGTCTTTATGCGGGCGGACTGATTCAAAGTTTCCTGGTAAGCCAACCTGCCAGCGCCTTGATCCTTTGCCTTGAATGATAAATACATCGTATTGGTCGAGATGTGGGCCAACGCCTGCCTGTTTATTTGAAAAACTCACCATCAGGTCGTCCATTCGCCAGTGAGGGATAAAATCAAAGGCTCGCATCAGTTCGTCTGCTTCGGGAATAAAGTGGTCTACCGACTGCACCAATAAACTCCAAGCACCTAAACAGTATTGATTAATGTCTTCAAATGGCCCGTGACTCACCTGCCATGATTCCAATGTTTTACTGACTATCCTTGAATCAACTGATGGTTCTTGGCTTAAACCGGCTAAGTCGTTTTCATCTAGAGGATCAATGAAATCGGCGAAACCTTGTTTGATTACCAGCGGTTTCTTTTGCCAGTATTGGCTAAGAAATTGTTTTATGTCGATATTATTTAACGAGTACATGTGTCTCCAAGTTATTTTTTCTGCCTAATAACCAATAAGTTGTTACCCATCCCACTCCCTTAACGTCTACACCTCCGCGTTTATTGAAACGAAAATGCGCTTTGGTGAGTTCGTAGGTGGATTCTGTGGTTTGAATTCTATTACATAAACCATGACTTTCCATACGTGAAGCTAAATTAACAGCCTCGCCCCATAGGTCATAGCTGAATTTGTTTTTGCCAATGACCCCAGCAACCACTTCACCACACCCTATTCCAATTCGTAAACCAGTGTGTAAATGATATTTTTTGCAAATACCATCAAATGCATCTTGCATATCAAGGGCACAGTGACAGCATTGAGAGGCATGAATTGAATTAATAACAGGTAAACCTCCGGCCACCATATAACCATCACCGCTGGTTTTTATTTTTTCTAAACCGTATTTTTGAGTCAGTGTATCGAATAAACAAAACACTTCATTCAATAGGCCAATAAGCTGTTGTGGCGAAAGGTTTTTGCACAGCGGAGTGAAGTTTTGGATGTCGGCAAATAAAATACTAACCTGTTCAAAATAGTCGGCAATTAAAGTAGGAGAACTCTTTAACCTTTGAGCAATACTGCTGGGTAAAATATTCAGAAGAAGACGTTCAGAACGGTTCTTTTCTTCTGCCAGTTTTTGCCAACTACGATTGACATTTTTCCACAGATGAAAGCTACACAATAGGCAAGACAGAGCAAACAAGCTGGCACATGACAGTCTAAATACTTGCTGGTGTAAGGATGTTGATTGGAGGTCGAGCGGAAAATTAAACCTGACTTCAAAACCTACAAATAGTAAACACAGACTAGCTATCACCAAGACCATTATTGTTTTTTCATTTTCATAAAAAAAGAACGGGCTGATAAAAACAGCTAATAGAAAAAAGTACTGAATATTCAGATTGGTTTGCCAAAGTAAACAGGACAGAAAAATATCAAGGGTATAAATGAAAATCAGCAATATCTTAGCCGATTTGTAAACCTTGAGAGTGTTTAAGATAGGAACAGTTGTTAGTAAAATGACAGTACTAAATACAATTGTTAATTCGTACCAAGCTGTATCATCCCAGAAATAAATGGCAGTGGGTAGTTGCAATAAAGAAACA
>Ga0209495_1000400_pt1 | contig 34756 bp, 36 predicted proteins | sample EN1Hudsemesocosm_FD_184629 | JGI IMG/M metagenome (GOLD analysis project Ga0209495, IMG submission 184629) | Methane-oxidizing microbial communities from mesocosms in the Hudson Canyon - EN1E Hudson Canyon (SPAdes) (version 2) | ecosystem: Environmental > Aquatic > Marine > Cold seeps | place... | reverse complement strand
TCTTAATGGCACCGCAGGACAAAGTTTTGGTGTGTGGAATGCGGGTGGCTTAGAAATGACACTTACTGGTGATGCTAATGATTACGTAGGTAAAGGCATGGCAGGTGGTAAGTTAACAATCAAACCGCCAAAAGGTGTCGAATACTTAAGTCATGAAACTATGATCATGGGTAATACGTGTTTATATGGCGCAACCGGAGGAAAACTTTACGGTTGTGGTCGTGCAGGTGAACGCTTTGCAGTTCGTAACTCAGGTGCACAAGCCGTTATTGAAGGAACTGGCGATCATGCTTGTGAATACATGACAGGTGGAATAGTTACAATTATTGGACAAGTAGGTGTTAACTTTGGTGCGGGCATGACTGGTGGTTTTGCTTATGTATTAGATGAGGCTGATGACTTAGAGATCCGTTTAAATAGCGAATCAATCGAGTTATTACCTATAACAGACCTTACTATTCACCAAGAACATTTACGTGGCATTATCAATCAACATTTTGATGAAACAGGTAGTGCGAGAGCACAAGACATATTAGGTAATTTTGATGCATACGCACCGAAATTTAAACTAGTAAAACCAACGGCAACCGATGTTAAGACCTTATTAGGTCATCGTAGTCGTTCTTCTGCTGAACTTCGCGTTCAAGCACAGTAATCGTGAATGCGAATTAAGGGTAAAACAGTATGAGTAAAAATGTTTATCAATTTATCGATGTAAAACGTATTGATCCGCCGAAAAAGGCCATTGAACAACGTAAAATAAATTTTGTTGAGATCTATCAACCATTGAGTACAGATCAAAGTGCGGGTCAAGCCGACCGCTGTTTAGATTGTGGTAATCCTTATTGTGAGTGGCAATGCCCTGTTCACAACTATATCCCACAATGGTTAGAATTAGTGACTGAAGGTAAAATCTTTGAAGCTGCTGATTTATGTCATCAAACTAATAGCTTACCTGAAATGTGTGGCCGTGTTTGCCCACAAGATAGACTATGTGAATCAGCCTGTACGCTTAATGAAGATTTTGGCGCTGTGACTATAGGTAATATTGAAAAGTACATTACCGATACCGCCTTCGCACAAGGTTGGAAACCTGATTTATCGAACGTGGTAAAAGTAAACAAACGAGTAGCTGTTATTGGCGCTGGACCAGCAGGCTTGTCATGTGCAGATGTATTAACACGAAATGGTATTGATGCTGTCGTTTACGACAAACATGCTCAAATTGGTGGACTCCTTACTTTTGGTATTCCATCGTTCAAATTAGAAAAAGACGTTATTCAAACTCGCCGAGAAATTTTTGAAGGCATGGGCATTGAATTTCGCCTTAATGTTAACGTGGGTGTTGATGTTACTTTTGAATCATTAAGCGAAGAATACGACGCGGTATTTCTAGGATTAGGTACCTACACCGATATGACAGGTGGTTTCGAACATGAGGGTGCCTCAGGTGTTTATAACGCACTTGATTTCTTAGTTGGCAATACTCAAAACTTAATGAAAATCACAGAAAATGCTAAACCATTCGTGAGCTTTGAAAATAAAAAAGTAATTGTATTGGGTGGTGGTGATACAGCAATGGACTGTGTGCGTACCTCTATTCGCCAATCAGCAACAGAAGTTACTTGTGCATATCGCCGAGACGAAGCCAACATGCCAGGCTCTCCACGTGAAGTGCAAAATGCTAAAGAAGAAGGTGTAAACTTTCAATTTAATATACAACCTCTTGATATCGCCGTTGATGAAAATGGTAAAGCCTGTGGTGTTAAATTTGTAAGAACTCAGCTAGGTGCTGCTGATGCTAAAGGCAGAAGAAGTCCTGAGCCAATTGCTGGTAGTGAGTTTATTATGGAAGCAGACGTTGTAGTTATTGCTTTTGGTTTCTTACCAAGTCCGCCACAATGGATGAAAGATGCTGGTGTAGAGTTAGATTCACGCGGACGTGTTATCGCTGTTGATAATAGCGAATTTGCATTACAAACCACCAAGCAAAATGTTTTTGCCGGAGGAGATATGGTACTAGGTTCAGATCTTGTTGTAACCGCTGTAGACCAAGGCAGAAAAGCAGCCATGGGTATTTTGGATTTTGTACTCAGTTAAAGTACAACGTGTTTTTCCCTTGCAAAAAAGCAGCTTCGGCTGCTTTTTTCATACCTAAATTTTGTAATATCGCCACTCACTCACAAAAGTGAGCTATATTATTAATATTTAAAGAAACTAAAATGTCTGTTATTTTAAATAAGCAAAAAATGGGTCATTATGATGTGCAAGATAGTAAAGTATGCTTAAAATTTTTAGAAACAAACTATTACCCCTTATAGCAAATACATTTCTATTATTGGCATCTTTTGGTGGTCAATCTAAAGAAATCAACGTTGTTACTGAGTTTCTCGAACCCTATCAAATTAAAAAACCTGATGGCACGCTGGGTGGTTTTTCTACCGATGTGGTTAAAGCTTTATTTGAAATAACTAAAGATCAGGCTGAAATTAAAGTAATGCCTTGGGCAAGAGCATACGAAGTTGCACTTAATAAACCTAATATTTTAATTTATTCTATTGCACATACAAAAATTCGTGATACAAAATTCCACTGGATTGGCGCACTCAAAGAAGAGCGTTTATATTTTTGGGGGTTAAAAAAACACTTCACCAAAAGCGACTATGAAGTTTCGGCATTAAAGAACTACAAAATAGCCGCTTCAAGAAACTCTAATTCCGCACAATATTTAATCGCTCAGAACTTTTCTAATATTTATGAACTAGCAAACGAACGACAGAATATGAACATGCTATTTATTGATAGAGTTGATCTGATTCTCGCAACTCAAATTACAATAGAAACAAGAGCTAAAAGTCTTGGATATGACTTTAATGAACTACAAAGATTAAATGAAGTCGCTGCTTTAAATAACAAGCTGAGTATAGCGTTTAGCATGGGAACTCCCCTTGTCTTAGTGCAGAAATACCAAACTGCGTTTCAACAATTAGTAACCAGCGGTAAACTTACAAAACTAAAAGAAAAATGGAAATTATATTGATGATAATTTCACGACATAATTCAAACTAAAATACAGCTTTAATGGTGAAGCTTACATAGTATTACTTCCCACTTTCTTATCATCAATAAAAATAATGTAGCTACCTGTTTATGCGTTTGGCATAATCATCTTTATTTATAAAACTCAGTAAACGGATAACAATATGATCCATAGTATGACGGCTTTTTCTCGCTTCGAAGTAAAAGGTGATTGGGGTAATGCAGTTTGGGAAATTCGTTCTGTAAATCAACGATTTTTAGAAACTTATTTTCGTTTACCAGAACAGTTTCGTAGTATCGAACCCGTACTTCGCGAACGCTTTCGCAAGCAATTAAACCGCGGAAAAGTAGAATGTAGCCTACGTTTCAATGCTAATGCATCTGAAAAAAACAACCTTTCACTTAATAAAGGCTTAGCGGAACAACTTCTTCAACACGCAGGTTGGATCAACGAACAAACACTTAATAGTCAATTGAATCCACTTGAGATAATGCGCTGGCCAGGTGTTATGGAAGCAGAAGAAGCTGACATGACCACTATCCAAAAAGAAATCCTAGTAGGGTTTGAGCAAGCGCTAACAGACTTCATAGATGCGCGCGCGAGTGAAGGAGAAAACTTAAAAGCACTAATAGAACAGCGTCTAGAGGGTATTGTTGAGCAGTCTGAGAAAGTAAAAGCTTTTATGCCCGAAGTCATTGCATGGCAACGTAAACGTATTACAGATAAATTTACTGATGCAAAAATTGAACTTGATTCAAGCCGAGTTGAGCAAGAGCTCGTATTACTTGCACAAAAAATGGATGTTGATGAAGAAATTGATCGTCTATTTAGCCATGTTAAAGAAACAAAAAGTATTCTCAAAAAAGGTGGCGCTCAAGGTCGCCGTTTAGACTTTATGATGCAAGAATTTAATCGTGAAGCTAACACTCTAGGATCTAAATCAATTAATGCTGACATCACTAACGCAGCAGTAGAGCTTAAAGTTCTTATAGAGCAAATGCGTGAACAGATCGCGAATATAGAATAATCTTTAAGTAAGTTTCATTTTTTAAAGCCATAGTTAACTATGGCTTTTTTGTGGGGGATTTATTAATTTAACATTAGTAAAAATAGAACTTGCTTGGTATAACATGACTAGGAAATTCTAAAAGGAAGCTTTGAAATGATCACATTATCCGCCGACCAATGCCGCGTTATTGGCGTAATGCTTGAAAAAGAAACCACCACGCCAGAACAATACCCGCTTTCTTTAAATGGAATTACTATAGGCTGTAATCAAAAAAGTAACCGTGATCCCGTTACCTCCTTTTCTGAAAGTGATGTGCAAAATTTAATCGATGAGCTGGTTGAAATGAATCAGTTAATGGTGGATCGCAAAGCTTCTGTCCGAGTAAATAAATATTTTCATCGCTTTTGTGATACTGAGTTTGGTAATTTAAAGTTTACACCTCAACAAAGGGCTATTATTTGCGTGCTATTTCTACGGGGCCCTCAAACTCCAGGAGAATTAAGAACACGTACCAATCGCTTAGCTGACTTTACCGATGTTAGTGATGTTGAAACGACTTTACAGCAGTTACAAGATTTCAATAATCAAACCTTGATTAAAAAGCTAGAACGAGAGCCAGGAAAACGAGAAGCCCGCTATGTTCATTTATTTTCAGACACCAATGAACTCGATTTAATGACTGTTAATACGGTGAAAGCTAGTGATTCTTCCCCTGATAGCAAATCATCACTTGAACAAAGATTTGTAACGTTAGAAAAGCAAGTGGCTGTGTTGAGTGAACAAGTATCTCACCTAACAGATTTACTTGAAAATAAGTAATTATCGATTTAATACCAATGCAGAACTAAAATATACATGGCAGATAATATCACTATACACGTTCAACCATAGATACATGCTTAATTGTCGCGCTTAATTCATTGAGATCACGCACAACAACATCTGCCAACTTCTGATAACTCGCCGTTTTACCATAATTGATAAGACAAGACATGGTGTTAGCATTTTTCGCTGCTTGCAGATCATATAAATAATCACCCACGTATAATAAATTTTCAGGGGCTAACTGCCACAACTCGGCTAAATGTAATAAGGCATCAGGTGCAGGTTTAGCTTTGTGATCTTCTCGAGTTAATAATATCTTAATATCAATATTATTATTTTCAATTTTTATAGTTGCTGCTTGACGACAATTTCGCGTAACAATAGCGCATGGCAAAGACAATTCAGACAATAAGGTTAAAATTTTCTCAGTGCCCGCCAGCTTTTTTGCTCCCACCGCATCGTTGATTTCATACTCAACTAATAGTTCATTAGCATCAACTTGCTGACTTTCTGGTAAGGCAGCCACAAAATCTAATAAATCAATATTTTTGGGACAACCCAAAGAGGCTCTTATGCTGTCAAAATCTAAAGATGAAGATACCAGGGTATTATCGAGATCAAATATAACCCCCATAAGTTTATGTGCTAACAATACTGTATTACTCCGATTTATCTGACACACTAATTAAGTAAAATAATGAGATTCACTGTAATTAGCAATTTATTACAATGAGAGTTAATACGTAAAAATAACGCATTAAGATCAGACACATCTTAAATAATAGACTTTTGCCAACGTTGCTTAATATGCTCCGCAACGCGAAATGCATTGGCATAAATAGTAAACGTATAGGGCACACTTCCGCCTGTAGGCATAAATGAACCATCAGTAACATATAAGTTATCAACTTCATGGGCTTGGCAGTATTTATTCAATACCGAAGTTTTTGGATCATTGCCAAATCGACAACCTCCAGCCATTAGGTTCGTTGGAGGAGAGCTGCTTACTGAGCTGGTAATGTTCTTAGCTCCCATACTCTCTAATAACTTTTCCCCCTTCTCTGCTAGGTATTCACCAACAACAAGATCGTGTTGATGCCCACCAATTCGAACCTTGGCAACCGCTTGTCCCCATTTGTCGGTGACCTCCCTGTCTAAACTTACAAAACAATCATCAGTGGGTAACCAGTCATTAAACACTTCAAAGCGTAACGTTTTATAGGTGGTAAATTCTTTTTTTAAGTTTTTCTTTAATTGCTCGCCCCACACTAATTCACTATCATCATTAAATTGTTGACCTTGCGCGCGAGAAATGGGATTTTGATAAAATAGAAAATCAATCGTACCTCCTTTCGCTTTGCCTTTATGGTTCACACCAGAGAAGTTTTTATCGTCAATTTGATACCAATCTTGTAAGGCACGATTTATAAAAGGCCCTACTTGCTTTAATTGGGCTTGTTTTTCGCTTGATAAATCTGAAAACAAAAAGTCTCCCTGCCCTGTACCACCACCGCTAAAAACTAAATTCTTTCCTACTTGTCCGCTATTATTTGCTAAACCTTGGGGGAATTTTTTCCCTTTTGAAGCAAGCAACAAACGTGATGTTTCCACTGCTTGGCAAGCAACAACATAAATTTTTGCTGTCGCTTTCTGTTGTCGACCTTGCGAGTCGTAATAATGAATGGCTGAAATTTCACCCTCTTCATCACTCGCGATATGGTAAACCTTGGCATTAGCTTTAATCGTTAAGTTGCCTGTAGCTACAGCATGATTTAGTAATGCAGCTCTTCCACTACCTTTTGCGCCCGATGAACAGCCATAACTGCTGCAATATCCTGAATATTCACAACTACTTCGCCCCATCGCTGGAGTCGACAATATGGCACGAGGCACTGGCATCGAATGATAACCAATTTTTTTTGCTGCTTTATCTATCCAATGGGATACTTGATGGTCAACCAATGGAGGATAAGGGAATTCGGTTGAACGTGGCTCTTGATGTGGATGTGAAACAGTTTTACCTGAAACGCCAACTTCTCGCTCAACTTGTGCATAAAATGGTTCGAGGTCATCGTAACTGATTGGCCAATCTACAATGTTAGCGCCTTCAATTTCACCAAAAGTTGATTTCAGTTTGAAATCAACTGGCTTTAAACGATGAAAATAACCACTCATAAAGTTAGACGAACCACCGACAACATTGCCGTTCCAAAAGCTCCAACCCGAATCACTGGTTGATTCACCTTGCCAGTAGCTTTCGCCTTCATCAGTTTCGTACTCTTCCTCAATAACATGCTGTTCGTCGGTAAGTTTGGGGTTGTAAGCGTCATGTAAACTTATGGCTAATTCATCTTTAAAGAATTCTTTTTCGGTTAACCACGGTCCTTTTTCCAATATCAATACTTTAGCACCAGCTTTCGCTAACGTATAAGCGACTGGCGAAGCCCCTGCACCACTACCAACTATGCAAATATCAAAACTCATGCTTTGTTACTTCCTTTAATTTTCTGGGACTTGTTACTTGCTAACAAATCTTTTGATGGAATAACGTTGCTCGCGCTTTTATCACTAGCCACAGACCGTTTAGGTAATTCAAAATAACGTTGACCGGCTTTAGGTAATGGAAAGCCAGCTTGGTGCTCTAACCATTCCCAACCCTTTCCTTCAGGGTTGCCACCATAAATAGGTGGAGAAAGCATTGCTTCAAAAACATAGCCAAGTAGATTATTCAGCCAATTTTCACCCGCTGTCGAACCACTGATCCCACGTAACATAGTTTCTTTTTCGGCTGTGGTTAATTCAATAAAGTTTTTTTGTAATTGATTTTTAGTGAAACCATTTAACCAACCAACGCCTTTATAGATAAATTCTATTTCGTTTTCATCAGTAGGCTGCTGATATACAACATTATATAAATATATAACCACATGTAGTTCTTTTGCGCTTGGTCCGCTGTTAGATTCTGGAAGTAGATGTTCAAGTACAGCATTAAGTGTTAACCAAGGGTCTGTAGTCAAAGCACCTAACAGCTTACCTTTTTCATTTTGACTGAATGCGAAAGTAGGCATTGCCGATATCGCGGTCGCTCCAGCAGCAGACTTCAATAGTTTTCGACGGGAAAGCTTATGCGATAACCATGATGGTGTTTGATAGTTTTTATCAAAAAAGCTGCTGATTTTATTTATTACTGACGCTGACATTAATTTATCCTTTTGCTGCACTACTTTTCCATTTATTAAGAAAAGTTAACCACTGACTTTTAGAGTATTCTTCGCCGTTTAATAACTCTGCAGTATCTTTTGATAAGATCATTTTTCCACTACTTGTTGAAACATACATATGAGGATAGCCTAAAACAGGCGGTAGAGATTTCATAAACGCTTCATTTTCATTACTATCACTTACACTGACTTTTAATAATACAAATTCATCATGGAGTTTTTTATAAACTTCTGGATTTTTTCCTAAAAAAGCATCCATTTTTTTACACCAGGTACACCAATTTCCACCTATTTCAATCAGTACATTACGCTGGGTTTCTTTGGCTAACTTTATTGCCGCATTGGCATCTTGAAAGGGGTCACTCTTTTCATCATAGACTTTACTGTATTTCGGTAAATGATCAGCGTTAGTTGCTGATACAGGTGTTATTAGAAACACAAAAGTGAATACGGTGACCATTAAACAAGAACAGAATTTCATAAATAGACTCAATAAAAAGTAGGATATTGTTAAGTACCCTCAATTAGACCTTACGTAGATTAACTATATTTCAAATAGTTTTCACGCCATTATGTTAAATTCAGCGCTGAACGATTATAATGCGCAACAATTATTTCACCAAAGGTATATCAACATGCGTCCAAGCGGCAGAACTCCAGGTCAAATACGTCCTGTAACCATTACTCGTCAATTTACTACTCACGCTGAAGGTTCAGTATTAATTGAATTTGGTGATACAAAAGTTATTTGTACTGCGTCGGTAGAAGTAGGTGTTCCCCGCTTTTTAAAAGGACAAGGTAAAGGTTGGATCACTGCAGAATACGGCATGTTACCTCGTTCTACTCACACACGTATGCGAAGAGAAGCGGCAAGTGGAAAGCAAAGTGGTCGTACATTAGAAATTTCCCGTTTAATCGCTCGTGCACTGCGCGCTGCTGTTGATTTGAAAGCCTTAGGTGAAAACACGATAAGTGTTGATTGTGATGTAATTCAAGCCGATGGTGGCACGCGCACTGCTTCGATTACTGGTGCTTGTGTGGCATTAGTTGACGCTTTAAATTACATGCGTGCTAAAGATATTATTAAAACTAATCCCTTAAAGCATATGATAGCAGCAGTTTCTGTTGGTATTTATAAAGGCGAAGCAGTTTCTGATCTTGACTACCCAGAAGACTCTGCTGCTGATACAGATATGAATGTAGTAATGACCGACACGGGGAAACTTATAGAAGTTCAAGGCACTGCTGAAGAAGCACCGTTTAGCTTCGAGGAAATGAATAACATGCTTGCCTTAGCAAAAGACAGCATTAATGAGTTATTTGACTTACAAAAGATAGCGCTTAACTAAACACTATTTATTATATGTGGGAATAAAGATGAAAGATTATCAACGTGAATTTATTGAATTTGCTCTAACGAAAAAAGTATTACGTTTTGGTGAATTTACTTTAAAATCAGGCCGTACGAGCCCTTATTTTTTCAATGCTGGCTTATTTAATACAGGTAGAGATTTAGCTCGCTTAGGTCGTTTTTATGCACAGGCATTAGCTGATTCAACAATTGAATTTGATTTGCTTTTTGGTCCTGCTTATAAAGGTATTCCTATTGCGACAACCACAGCGGTTGCTTTGGCTGACCATCATGATATGGACATACCTTATTGCTTTAACCGTAAAGAAGCTAAAAAACACGGTGAAGGTGGTAGTTTAGTGGGTTCACCACTAGAAGGTAAAATAATGTTGGTTGATGATGTTATTACTGCTGGAACAGCTATCCGCGAATCGATGGAAATCATTAAAACACATGGTGCAGAATTATCAGGTGTATTAATCGCTCTTGACCGTCAGGAAAAAGGCCAAGGCGAATTATCTGCTATTCAAGAAGTTGAGCGCGATTTTGCTACACAAGTTATTGCGATTGTAACGTTAGCGGACGTTGTAACTTACCTTGAAGAGAAAATTTCTTCGCAGCCTGCACTGGCAATAAGTTTAGCAAACATTAACAAATACCGTGAGAGTTACGGCATATAGATTCATCTGATCTTAAAAAATAAATACGTTCATCATAACCATTGAACTATTACTAATAGATAAAAAACGCCTCATTATTTCACAATAATGAGGCGTTTTATTTTGCTTGGATTCAGTTTCATTTAATTTTTTTGCATGCAACATAAACAAGATGGATTTTTACATTTTCATTGAAATTATATGTTTAAGTGCAGTTATGCTGTCAATTGAAAATGAGAGCTAGAATTTTTTTCATAAGCTTGATTAATACTTGAATAAAAACTTTCAATCCTCAATGCCCGTTCATCAACAGAGACATCACGATTGGGTGATATTTGTTCTTGAGCTTCTAAAGTGCGGTTAACAAGTGTATCAAAATCTTCTGATTGTTCACTGCCTTCTATAGCGAAAACATCATTAGTTTTATTTTGAACATTTAAGTTTTTAGCCTTACTAGGATCTTCTAAATTAAGCGCTGCAAGCTCTGATTGTGCTTGTAGAATAGTTCTTGCTGCAGAAGCCGCAACACGAGTATCTTGAATTGATGGGTTGGCAGGGGCTAGTGCCGCAGCATGTACTTTTTGCATTTTGGCAATAGTCGCTTGTGGATTACCATCAACCGGAGAAAGGTCTACTGATACTTCACCAGCGACAGCGTATTTTTTCCCGTCAGGACCTACTTCAAAAGTATAAGAGGGCGCTCCAGTAGAGGAGCCACCAACAGCAGCATGAGCTAATTCATGAGTACGTACTTCTTGATCTCGAAGTTTCAGCTCATTAATAATCTTTTGTTCTTCAAATGTTTTTTGACTATCAGGGTCAAGAGAACCGTCAGGCGCTTTTGCTAATGCTTCTTCTTTTTTAGCCTCAGTTTCTTCAGCTTCTTTTTTATCTAAAAAATCTTTAGCACTAGAGTTATCATCAGATGAATCATTTTTACGGTCACTGTCACCATTGATAGTTTTAGCTTCTAATTCCGCTTGTTTACTGATGCTCTCAAAATCAATGTTTTCACTATTCTGTGATGATGTTTTGCCTTTGTCTTTTTCAGAAGTTGCATTCTTATCTGCTGCAGATTGGCTTGCAGCTGCCGGTTTAGCAATAACTTCTCGGATATTATTTTCACGACGCAAGCTATCCGTCGGCTGATTAACCGCCGTAGGGATAGATAATGTAGGTGCTTGCGGTGTAATGTTCATGAAGTTAAGCTCTAACGTCTAATAAGGTACCAAGAGTTTCATCAGCCGTTTGAATAACGTTAACGGATGCTTTGGCTTGATACTCTGCAACTTTTAAGTCGACAGCAGCTTCAGTGAGATTAGGCAATTGTGATGAACTGGCATTTTTGTCAGCGGTATCAGTACTATTTTCTTGTCCTATACCAAAATTGTCTGGGCTCACAGTTAGGTTGGCTGCAATATCCGCAGCGGCTTGTGTAGCATCACCTTGCGCTTTTTGCAGACCCTGTAAACCACTCGCAGTTGCTGATTGTATTTCCATAGTAGATACCTCTATATCAATTCACAGAAAATGAATAACAAAATTCATACTGATAAATGTTGACATTTATGTGCTCAATTATCATACAAAAAGACCAAAAAGTAAAGGTGGTATTTCTTTTGTAAAATCATTCAAATAGAGGTAATAACCAAAGTATTAGCGCTTGTTGAAACTCTTCAGGGTGTGAAATGAAAGGAGCATGCGAGGCTTTTTTAATAATTACAACATCACTATCTGGTGATAATACGTTAATCGGTTCTATTGCCTTTCGTGGAACTAATCCATCCAGTTTTCCGTAAATGCGCAAATATGGCATTGATATATCAATTAGATTATCACGATGATCTACCGTTTCAAGTAATTTCAATGATTCTTCTAAAGTGGTTTTGGTTGGTATCGGAAATTGCAGAACTAGTTCTCGTAACAACTTAATATCATGACGTAAGTGTGGGCTACCCATTGCTTGAATTTTTAAAAAATTATTAATCGTTTTCGCAGTGTCTTCTGCAAGTTGACGATAAAATAAGGCTAAAACATCGGGCTTAATACCGAGCCAATGTTCTTGTTCAACAAAGCACGGTGAGCTTGCAACAGTTATGAGCGCTTTAACTCTTTCCGGAAAATTAATCGCTATTTCACAGGCAACTAAACCTCCTAACGACCAACCTATATAAACAGCCGGTTTTGCAACGGCTTGCTGCACTAAGCTTGCAACTTCGGCTAAAGTATAAGGCGACAATAAATGCTCTATATTCGAGCCAAAACCAGGTAAGTCGACAGTGATCACTTCGAATTGATCTTTTAATAATTCAACGCTAGGTTGCCAAACGGCTGAATTTAACCCCCAACCATGAATTAAAACGAGTGGTATTCCACTCCCTTGACTCGATATTTTTAAAGTTTCTGCCATGCTCATAGTAAATGGATTTACCGCTAATTTTTAATAGACGAAAGTTAGTGACAGTTTACCCAAAAGGCGTAATGAATGGAATTTAACCCTGTAAAATTTTTGCAAGATTTAAAAGTACAATCAAGGCATTTTATTGAGGATGTAAAATTGTACAAAGCACAATTAAGTTGTTGTGATTTATGCGGTAATGGTTGTCATAGCCAAGCCATTATTTGTGATTTTTGCTTAGCTGATTTACCTCTTTTTGATTTAAAAGCATTGCACGGGAATTTACTCACCTGGCCTGGCGTCAATGCAATATTACCGAAACGAATGTTCGATAAATTGATCACGGTTTCCCCGTATCAATGGCCTATTGATTCTTGGGTAAGACAACTGAAGTATCACGGACGTTTTGAATTGGTCGATTTACTGAGTTTTCTGTTATTTCAACAATGGAAAAATATCGTGCAATACGAAAGTGAATCGTCTCAAACTTTCAGACCACCACAGTTATTATTATCAGTACCTATACATTTAAATAAGTGGCAAAGTCGTGGGTTTAATCAAGCACATTTACTTGCAGCAAACTTTGCTAAAAAAGCGAATATTTCGTATTTACCCAACGCCCTAAAACGTACACATAAAAATATTAGCCAAGCAGGGCAAACTGGTGCTGCACGACGCAAGAACTTACGACACGCTTTTAAACTTTCTACAGAATATTTAATTAATAAAAAAACTCTGCTACCAGAACACGTTATGTTACTTGATGACGTTGTAACAACAGGCTCTACATGCAATGAAATATGCACGTTACTTAAAAATAATGGTGTAAAAAAAGTTACCGTTTTAAGCATTTGTTTATCATTACCTGGGAACAAGATTAACGATAATTGTAATTAAATGCGTAAAAATCACTTAGTAACGGGTGTACTAAATGCTTTAGCAAAAAATAAGCTGTTCGCTATTAATTTGGCACTACCTAACCAATAACCACGAAACGCTAAATTATCAGTAGTCGCAATGATTCGGCCCTTGCCATGATTATGCGCAACGATTACAGCTGTATTCGCCACTCGATTTACCATGTTTTTATCCGCATAACCGCTCATTAAAGGCATTGAACTATAATTAGCTACGGACATAAAAGGTTTTGAAATATGTTGCATTATCAGTGTGCTATTACGAAATAAAGGTAAACGGTTATCGGTATATCCATAAGCCAATGGATGAGAGATATCGAGTGTTGATTCAAAAATAGCGCCCGCAATTCGTTTACGTCCCGCTAACTTTTCTTTGTCTTGGTACTGTAAATTGTCCGTATCAAACAACTGATTAATTTCGTCTTTCGTCACAAAATTCGCTGAAAGTATTTCATATTCTGACAAAAATTTTGCACCGCGTTTCTGCGAGTAAATTACACCACCATTTTTTATCCACGCACTTAATTTATCTACACTGCTTTTTCTTAATGAATTGTATTTTCCATCAACCATAATGATATGGCTATATGTACTCAGATCAATTTCTGATAATCGTTGTTGCTCAACGACAGTGACTGGAATTGACAAGGTATCATCAAGATAGAACAAAATTTCTGCGCTTTCATATTGCGATACGCCTTTACCACCCACCATTAAAGTTTTTACAGGGTTTAACAATCGAAAAGAGCCACTGCCAATATCAATGCCTTTTACCGTTAACCCGGTTTGAATACTGCTCAGTGGTATATCAATTCGCTGACTACTTTGAATAACAATCTCACGCCATTTTTTTTGCGTTTGTATGCCTGCTGGAATAATAATACTGCCACGCGAAAAGTCTTTCCTGACGACTTCACCATTACTGTTTAATAGTGAAGAAAATGGTTTTGTCGCTACTTTAGCTTTAATGCCTTTATTGAGTAATTCATTCAGTAGTTTTGGCGCTAAAAAATGATGCCATTCAAAGGCGTACGTATATGCTTTTTGGTCAATACTAGAATCATCAGCAATTTTAATTGGCGCTTCCCATGCATTTTCAGACAGTTTCAATCCCCATGTACGTCCTAGTCGATAAAAATCTATATCCATTGCCAATGGCATTGTCCAACCAGATACATCATAAAAAGTATTATCTTGGAATTGAGTTTGTTTAGAGAACAACGCTTTAATCACACGATATTGGCGTTGTTCTAGAGGCACATAGAAGCTATGTTCTTTTTCATAAACAACACCGTCTAAACGAAAATCTTCAATAAGAGGAAATACGTTAATTTGGTGTTGCTTTAACTTATCAAGCAATGTATTCAAGCGGTATTCATCGTGAACTTCATGTAATAAATAACCGCTAAAATTCTCTTTATCAGCAAGTGTTACTGACTCTTTATAGAAGTTTTTCTGATAGCTCAATAATTTACTTTTATTCTGCCATGCCCCTTCAATTGTAGAAAGAGAGGTTAAAACATGATTTTGAATACCAAATTCAAACGTTAATAAGCCATTATCACTGTTTTGCTGCATGCCTCGACTACTGGCTTGCTCAAACAGAATACCAATCCCACCATTGATATCAGGGTAAGTTGATCCTTTACCGTAATAAAAATCATCAAAATTTTCTTGGCTATAATAAAGTCGCTCATCTTTATCGAGAGCCGCGGCATGAAAAGTTGCTAACAGCTGAGTCAATTCAGTATTAGCACTCGGGGTTAACGGATGAGTACGAGATGGTATGCCCGGTTGAAAAAAATAACTACCATTAGCACCCATTTCATGAAAATCACCTAAGACATGTGGCTGATACTGATGAAAATAAGCTAATCTATTTTGACTTTCTTTTTGTGCTAACAGTAACCAATCCCGATTCAGGTCAAAACCGAAATGGTTAGTTCGGCCCGTTAACCAACCTTGGTGATGTTCAATATGGTTTGGATCAGCATTAGGTGTACTACCACGATGCATATTCGCCCATTGCACAAATTTGTCCATACCATCAGGATTAATACTAGGTTCAAGAACAATCAAAGTATTATCTAACATTGCTTTGATTTCAGCACTTTCACTGGCCGCTAGATGATACGCCACCACCAAAGCTGCATTAGCTCCACTTATTTCATCGCCATGAACACTGTACCCAAGCCATATAACAAGGGGTAATGAAGAATCTAAACCTTGAGTATCTTTCGATTTTCTCGCTAAAATCTCGTCTAAATTAGTTAAATTTTCTTCAGAGGATACAGTTAATAATACTTGTTGACGTAATTCTTGGGTTTTTCCGATATTGGTTAGTTTTATCCGCGGCGAACTACTCGCCAACAGATTAATATAACTTAGTAACTGGTCATGACGAATATGACGTTCACCTAATCCAAAACCCAACGAACTCTCAGGTGTAGGAATTACTTGATTGTATTTATGATCAGTGGGCAAGTATTCATTAACTTTAGCCGCATAGCTAAATGACGACAAAATAAAAAAACTGATCAATATGGCTAAAAACAATCGTTGTAACATAAGAGATATCCTTGAATTCAATAGCAATAAAATACCAAAATCTAGGAGAACACTCCAGAATAACCGTGTATTTTTGTCACATTTTTACTTTAATTTAATGTAATTTCACTAGCGTATAATTACATAGCAGCGTAAAATGCTCATACTTGACTAAATTAGTCAGGTATTAATATTTTCATTCTCTAAACTCCCTCAGAAATTTTAGAGAAATTTTGGCAACAAGCGTAGAGAGTAAATAACCGTGATGATCAATATTTCCGAAACAGCACAATCGCATTTCACTAAATTATTAGAACAACAAGCTGAAGGCACCAGTATTCGTGTATTTGTTGTTAACCCTGGCACAGCAAGTGCCGAGTGTGGCGTGTCTTACTGTCCGGCTGACGCTATAGAGCCCGAAGATATTGAATTAAAGTTTGAACATTTTTCTGCCTACATTGATGGCGACAGCAAGCTTTTCCTTGAAGATGCTGAAATTGATTTCACTACAGATCAAATGGGTTCACAATTAACGTTAAAAGCACCTAATGCTAAATTACGTAAAGTAAATGACGATGCGCCATTATTTGAACGTGTTGACTACTTCTTAAAAGCAGAAGTGAATCCACAATTAGCTGGCCACGGTGGTGAGTGTACATTGATGGAAATTACCGAAGATGGTTTTGCTATTTTACAATTTGGTGGTGGCTGTAATGGTTGTAGTCAAATTGATGTAACAGTAAAAGACGGTATCGAAAAGCAATTGCTCGAAACGATGGGCGGCGAAATAAAAGGTGTTCGTGATATGACAGAACATGAACGCGGCGATCACTCTTACTATTAAGTTATTCATTCACATAAAGTAATGAGTATACTGGAAAAAATAGGCCAAGACCCACAACGCAGTTTAGTACTGTTCATTCGTGGACTTGGTCTTTTTGCTATTGGCGCTTGTTTGATCTTTATTGGTTATTACTATCATTATGTTTGGCAAATAGCAGGCATATGTTTTATTGCTTTAGGTATTTTATTCTCAGCTTGGGGATACACTGGCATTTTCGCCAACCGCTTACTCAATATTTTCGACCGCCGCTCAAGTGAATCAAATGAAACGTTTACACCGAAATAGGCTGTTTTTCTATTACACGATAATAATGCCAAGCCAAGCTTAATCCCCGAACCAATAAAAACACACTAAATGCAGCCCATAATCCGTGATTACCAAAATCTTGGAATATCCACCACATCGGGAAAAAACAGCCAAAGGTAGCTATTATCATACTGTTTCGCATTGCCTTAGTTTTCATTAATCCAACAAAAACCCCGTCGAACAAATAACACCAACACCCTAAAATAGGTAAAATAGTGATCCAATGGATATATTCTTTGGTTGAGTGAAGCACATCTGGTATATCGGTAAGCAAACTCACAAAAAGTGTGCCTGCAAAGACAAATAACAAACTATAAGATAAAGCAAAAAGTCCTGTCCAATATAAAGCTATTTTCACAACATAATTTCGCTGTTTAGCGTCTCTTTGTCCCTGTGCTTTCCCAACTAATACTTCTGTCGCGTTTGCAATACCGTCTAAACCAAATGATATTAATAAAACAAAATTCATTAAAATGGCGTTGGTCGCTATTACATCATCTCCTAACCTTGCACCTTGAAAAGTTATAAAAACAAAGCACACTTCTAAACATAAAGTGCGAATGAGAATATCTCTATTAAGTTGAAAGTAGTGAATTAATGATGATTTTTCTAATAACGCTTCTTTTACATAAATGAGTTTTGATAAAATCACATTGAACAAGCTTCTGATTGTTCTTTGCTTTATTCGATTTTTATTATAAACAATATAAGTTAAACCAAGTATAACCCCTGAATACTCTGCAATTAATGTTGCTGTTGCTACACCTTGTACTTGCCAATTAAAGACTATTACAAACAAGAGGTCTAAAGATAAGTTAATTAAATTAGTCACGATCAATAACCACATTACCGCTTTAGCTTTATTATTACCCAATAACCAGCCTAAGATCACTAAGTTTGATAAAGCAGCGGGCAGTCCCCAAATGCGAATGTCGCAATATTGTTTCGCATAGAATTGTATTTTTTCAGATCCCCCTGCTAATCCTAAACTTAGGTCAAGATAGAATGACTGTAATAAAATAAGCGTACCACCAACAATCCCCGCCACTAATAAACCACGAAGCAGTACTAATAAACTTTTTTGATTGTCTTTTTGTCCAAGCGCCTGAGCTGTAAGTCCTGTTGTAGACATACGTAAAAAACCACATAGCCAGGTAACAAAAGTAATAATCATCGCACCGACTGTGCTGCCACCCAAATAATAAGCTTGGTCTAAATGGCCTAATACCGCAGTATCAACTAAGCCCAGCAAAGGTATTGTGATATTTGAAAATATCATTGGTAGTGCAATGATGAATAGTTGTTTATGTTGATTTAGATTATTAACGTTCAAAAAAGTATTCCATATAAAACATTACGACAAAAATTTACTATAAAAAAAAGATAAAACGCGCTATTTTCGTTATTCAATAAACAAAGGCCATGTTCATGAAATTTTCTTTCCTCTTATTATTACTGTCTTGCTTTCACCTTACTAGTTTTGCAGCTGTTATTTTACAGTATCATCATGTGAGTGACACCACTCCATCAAGCACCAGTATTTCACCCCAACAATTTGAAATTCATATGCAATATTTGGCTGACAATAACTTTAATGTGATTGCGCTTTCAGATTTAATGAATTCAATTAAAAAGCAGCAACCCATTGCAGATAAAACCGTAGCCATTACTTTTGATGACGCCTCTCTAGATATTTTAACTAACGGTAAACCTATACTCGACAAGTTTAATTATCCCTTCACGATGTTCATCAATCCAGCAATTGTTGAACGTGGATCTAAAAACTACCTTTCTTGGGCACAGCTCAAAACAATGGCTGACGAAGGCGTTATTATTGCTAATCACGGAATGGAACATGATTCTATGGCACGCATTAGCGATGGCTTAACTGAGCAACAGTGGTTAAATAAACATACAGAACTATTGTTAAGTGCTGAAAACATTATCAAACAAAAAACAGGTCAAACTTGGCGTTACTTTGCTTATCCCTATGGAGAATATACTCCCGCAGTACAAGAATGGATAACAAGTAATGATTTCATTGCATTCTCGCAGCAATCTGGCGCGGTAGGTTTATCAACAGACTTAACCACTGTGCCACGCTTTCCGGCATCAAAGCCTTACGATCAAATATCCAGCCTTCGAGATAAATTAAAATCCTTACCTTTCAAAATGACTTTGAATGATGAAAATGCACAAACAATTGTAGAATATGACCAATCAAAGTCAGTAACTTTTGATGTGGTAGTTGATGATTTTCATCCCGCTCAATTGAATTGTTATATTTCTGGTTTAGGACGACAAAAAATAGAATGGCAAGAAGAAAGTAGCTTTACTATTAATTATAGCGCGCCACTGCCAATTGGTCGTGTGCGCTGTAATTGTACTGCACCTAGTATTAGTGAGCCAGGTCGTTATTATTGGTATTCAAAACCATGGTTTGTGCTAAAAAAAGGTAATGAGTGGTATTCACTTTAAACAACCAAACTATCGTTTCAGTAAGCTTCTCATTCCACTCTAGGTTTGGATGACAAGCTTAATTGGTTGATATTATTCAGCTAGTTTTACTATTTTTGCAAAGTCACTTATCAGCTTTTCACCATCAATCGTTGGTAAGACACCCAGTGCTTGCCTAGGCTTAAAAATAGCCGCAATATTCCCCTGAGGATTAACTAATACTAACGATGCGCTGTGATCGACTAAATAATAATCCTTATCAACACTGTTATCTTCTGGTTCATTAATCGCGTACATCAATCCTAAGTTGCGTGCAAAAGGAAATAACACACCGTGATCTGCTGTCAGTGCAATAAACTCTTCATTAAAATAAGCGATATATTGTGCTAATTTTTCAGGCGTATCACGACTAGGATCAGCAGAGACAAGTAAAATTTGCGTGTTTGCGCTAATGGCTTTTAAGTCATCATAAACAAAATTCAGTTCCTGCAGAGTTGTTGGGCAAACATCAGGACATGAGGTATAACCCAAAAATATCCATGACCATTTGTCTGCCAATTGCTCTTTTGTAAAAGCCTGATTATGATGATCGGTTAATTGAAAAGGTTTAATCTCTCGAACTTCTTTATAGTATAAAGCATGCTCAGGTTGCGGCAATATCGTTGCTTTTTGAAATACAAAAAAGCCTACCGCTCCGGCAATAATCGCAACGATTACGTACAACAACTTATTCATAATTAATGATTTCCGTTTGACTTAAGCTGTCGGTAATAAGTAATGATCGAGTAACAAAATAATAAACAATGCCATCAAATGAATAATTGAAAACTTAAATGTATCCATTGCTGTATTTTCATCTGCATTAAATTTGAGTTTCCATGCATAAGCGAAAAATATCAAATTTAACGTTACTGCACCGATTAAATATAACCAATTACTCATACCCACTAAATACGGTAATAAACCAACAACAAACAATAATACGGTATACAGTAAAATTTGTGTTTTGGTGAAGTTCACACCATGTGTAACGGGAAGCATTGGAATATTAACTTTCGCATATTCATCTTTACGATGAATAGCTAACGCCCAAAAATGCGGAGGTGTCCATGTAAAAACTAACAAAACTAATAGTAAAGCATTTGGGTGTATTTCGTTGGTCATTGCTGTCCACCCCAAAAGAGGAGGAATAGCACCCGCTAAACCGCCAATCGTTATATTTTGCGGCGTTGCGCGCTTTAAATACATGGTATATACAAAGCTGTAGCCAACCAAACCCGAAAATGTCAGCCATGCAGTTAAAGGGTTCACTAAACTATATAGAATTGCAAAGCCACTCACCGCTAGAAAAATGGCAAAGAGTGTTGCATTTCTTGGGTCTAAACGCCCAGTTGCAAGTGGTCTGTTATAGGTTCGTCCCATAATACTGTCTATACGCTCATCTACAATATGATTGATAGCAGCTGCAGCCGAGGATAAAAAACCAATACCTACCATTGACGGAATAAGGACCTGCCATGGAATTGCACCTGGCACGGAAAGACACATTCCCACCAAAGCAGTTAACACGAGCAGTGCAACAACTCGCGGCTTAGTTATTTCATAGTAGTCACGCCAAACAGCCGTTTTAGCTGTTGCCGTTCCATTCACTTCATTGGTGGTTTCTGTTGTTATTATTTCACTCATAAGTGTTCCTATATTTTCCGTCGTAAACTGTACGTTAAAGTGATCAAAGACAGCATTAGGCATGCTGCAACAACGTTATGACTCACTGCGACTGATAGCGGCAGAGAAAACCATATATTGCTAATTCCCAATAATATTTGACAGCTTAGAATAAATGCTAAGCTTTTAGAGGCATTTTTGAAAAATGCAGATTGTGATTTTCGATACACCATGAGTGCTAACCAAAATAAATAAATCCCTGTAACTATCGCACCGATACGATGCACGACATGTATGGTTACGCGAGAAGCATGAGATAAATGGCCATACTCGTAAGTTTCTTTTTCCGGAGGGATCAAGTCAAATGAATCTTCAAACGTAAGCTCTTCTTGCCACCCAGCTTGACAGATAGGTAACTCGGTGCACACTAATGCGGCATAATTTGATGATGTCCATCCACCTAAACCTATTTGTGCCGTCAATATAACAATACCAATTAAACCATATCTTCCATATTTCTTAAGGGCAAAGTCACCACCGGGCACCCTAAAATCAGATAAACGAAGATAGAGCACGAACAACAGACTTAATGTTGTAAAGCCACCCAGTAAGTGACCCATGACAACAATAGGCATCAGTTTCATTGTAACTGTCCACATGCCTAATGCAGCCTGGAAGATAACCACGGCAAGTATCAACATGGGAAGCCGTAATGGTGTTCCTTGATCACGCGATTTAAATGATAAAAATGCGATAGCTAGAATCAATAAACCTAAAGCACCAGCAAAATAACGATGGATCATTTCATTCCATGCTTTCTGCGGTTCAACTTTTCGTTCTGGGAACGCTTGTTCAGCTTTAATAATTTGTTCTGCGGTTTCTGGTACGTCAATTAATCCATAGCAACCAGGCCAATCAGGGCAACCTAAACCTGCATGTGTTAAACGAGTATAAGCACCTAAACTCACCACAATTAGCGCTAATAAAATGCTAATTAAAACCAAGGTACGGATGCGATTGTTAGCACTGCTTTTCATCTTAGCCAATCCTTGAATACTTAAGTAACTTCTTCATATCAGCAAGAATTTCTTTACCAAACATTGCTTGAGCATCATCATCAACTGGCGGTTTATGAGATAAAATTACATTACCTAAAGGATCAACAACCAAAACTTGTGGTTGTGGCAAATAATTAGTTAGTAGACTTGGTGTGGCGATAATAGTCCAGCTGTTGTCAGTTAACCTTTCGGTTTGTTGAGGTGATAAAGTATCTGGAGAAAGCGCCACACGTTTTACTCTTGGTCTTTCTCGACCTAAAGCGATATAAGAGTTATTAACACTTAAGAGAGTTTGTTCACAATGCGTATCACAATGCTTCGGGAGGCTATAAATAACTAACCATGTTTCTTGCAGAGCTGTTTGTTCAAGACCTAGCTTTTGTAAGGTGAGTTCATTTTCGACTAAAGTACCTTTATTGGTTACGCCATAATCAAGCCAATTTTGAGTCAGTGCTAATTTTGCTAACACGATAGGAAGCACGAAAGCTCCTATTACCATAAGCATACTTCGACGTGATTTTTTCTGTGACACTTCACTCATACTTCTACACCTTATTATTTTTTTTATTTAGTGGCTTTAACTATTCTTCACTATTTCTACTAAATTTAATTGACGCAAATATCATCAATAAGATCCAAGCAAGCGCTAAACTGAACCATTGAAATGCGTAAGCACGATGTTTTTCGGGAGGCATAACAATCGGCTGCCAATTTTTTTCATAGCCAACACTCTCTGTTTTATCTAAGTAAACGACAAAGGGCAATAGTTGACGTGAAATTAATGTAGAAAATTTATCTATTTCTATTTGTTGAACACGTAATGGCCACTCTTTTTTGACCAGTACTTGCTCCATTAACATGATACCTTTTTCAATTTTACGTACATGTCCTGATAGTTGATATTTTCCTGTAATCGTTTGAACATTCGGCATTTCTTGTCGACTAATTGAACCTAAAATCCAACCTAAATTGACTAAGACGTCATGCTCTCCACTAATAAAGACTTGATAAACTCGATAACCTAATTGGCCTTTATTCGTTTGATTATCTAATAAAAATAATATTTCATTATCAAACTCACCATTCATGGTTATGGGTAAATCGTTAATTTCATTTGTCTCTGATAGGACTTTTTCAAGTGACAATGCTTGAGTTTGACTTAATTGAGCAATAGTTTCGATGCGTTGCTCTTTTTGTAAAGCGCGATCATTTTGCCAAAATCCGAGTTTTACTAATCCAGAAAAAACGAGTAGGGTAAATATCAACCAAGGTAGGCGAATGTTTGATATAAAATTTTTCAAACAGTTAATTCCTTAATAATACCAATCAGAGTAATATATTAACCCGCTTGGTATAGTTCAATATGAACATTACAACATAGGAAATTTTTAGATGGTAGTTGCGGTAAAAGTAATAATTGTAGGCTGTTTACTCTTTATGGTATTCAGCTTGTTTCAAGCATTAATAGTACTCAATAAAAATGATCCAAATAAACCGTCAATGTCTAAATTTATTGGCCGACGAGTTATGATTTCAGCCTTTGTCATTATTCTTATGTTAGTCGCTATTTTAACCGGCGTTATAACACCAAACCCACGACCATTTTAATCTAATCCATATGGTAAAATGTTGTAGGTGAGATTAATTCCCACCTACAATTGTATTGATGTTTAAACGATATATACAAATACAAACAGTATTACCCAAACCACATCAACAAAATGCCAATACCAACTTGCCGCTTCAAAAGCAAAAGCATTTGTCGGCGTAAAGTGGCCTTTTAATACTCTCAAGAATACAGCAATCAACATGATTGTACCCAAGGTAACGTGCATTCCGTGAAAGCCCGTTAACATGTAAAAAGTTGAACCGTAAATTCCACTTGTTAAGTACAATTTCATTTCATCAGAATAACCGTGCATGTATTCTACAACTTGCAAGAATAAGAAAACAACACCTAATAAAATAGTTAAACCTAACCAAATTTTAAGCATTTTACGATTATCTTTTTCTAAAGCCGAATGTGCCAAATGCGCTGTAATTGAAGACGTTAATAGCAAAATGGTATTAATTAGTGGTAAACCATACCAGCCCATCTTCGTTGTTTCTGTACCATCTGGTGTAACTAATAGCGGCCAGCTCGCAACAAATTCCGGCCATAAAACTGCACCCGTCATTGCATTATTATCAGCCCCACCCAACCAAGGTACTGATAACGTTCTGGCATAAAATAAAGCACCAAAAAACGCGGCAAAGAACATCACTTCCGAAAAAATAAACCAACTCATTCCTTGGCGAAATGAATTGTCCATTTGATGGCTATACTTGCCCGACATCGATTCATTAATAACATTACTGAACCAGCCATAAAGCATATAGATTACTAAACAAACACCGGCAAGTAAGATGTAACCACCAAAACCGCCTTCAGCGCTATTAAGTGTCGATACATAGTTTCCTGCGCCAACCGCAATTAAAAATAGCGCCACTGCACCTACAATCGGCCAATGACTTTGCGATGGTACGTAATAACTTTCATATTCTTTTGTTGTCATTATTATTCCCCTAAACAAATACCGTTACACATAAAGTGTTCGGATTGAATTGTTAAGATTCCACTTTTCCGGTTACGTCGTACAAAGTGTAAGACAACGTTATAGTTGTTATATCTTCAGATAGCTCTGGGTCAACATAAAACTGTAACGCCATTTCTACTTCTTCATTCGCTTTTAGTGGCTGCTGCGTAAAACAAAAACATTCAATTTTTTGAAAATACGCTGCGGCTAAACCAGGTGACACTGACGGTACTGCTTGACCAATAATGTCGCGTGTGGATTCATTTTTAGCATAAAATTTTACAAGTTTCATTTCACCGGGATGAACTTTTATTTCACGGACCATCGGTTCAAACTTCCAAGGTATTCCTTGAGCCGATCGACTTATGAACTGCACTGTTACAACTCTTTGAGTATCTATTTTCTCTACATTATAAACAGCAGCAGTTGTTGACGTTTTTCCGTTCAAACCAGTAATATCACAAAAAACATCATATAAAGGGACTAGCGCAAAACCAAAGCCAAACATTCCAAAGACAATTAGCATCAGTTTTTTAACGACCTTACTATTCTGATTCGTCGCAGAGCCATCTTTGTTATTGGAATTTTGCAATTCGTCACCTTTATTCATGATTTATTAACCTAATCTTCGATTTTCGGTGGTGTTGAAAACGTATGGTACGGAGCAGGACTTGGAACTGTCCACTCTAAACCTTCAGCACCATCCCAAGGCTTAGCAGATGCTTTTTCACCGCCTCTAATACATTTAATCACTACCGCTAAGAATATTAATTGCGACAGACCAAATGCAAAACCACCGATACTCACCCACTTGTTGAAGTCAGCAAACTGCAACGCATAATCAGGAATACGACGAGGCATGCCCGCTAATCCTAAAAAGTGCATTGGGAAAAACAGTAGATTCACAGAGATAAGTGAACACCAAAAGTGCCATTTTGCTAGCGACTCGTTATACATATGACCGGTCCATTTAGGTAGCCAAAAATAGGCTCCAGCATAAATCGAGAATAACGACCCAGTTACTAATACATAATGAAAATGAGCAACAACAAAGTAAGTATCATGATATTGAAAATCAACAGGTGTTAACGCCAACATCAAGCCAGAGAAGCCACCAATCGTAAATAAAATAACGAAAGCGATAGAAAATAACATCGGTGTTTCAAAGCTCATTGAACCACGCCACATTGTTGCTACCCAGTTAAAGACTTTCACACCAGTAGGTACCGCAATCAACATAGTACAATACATAAAGAACAGTTCGCCAAACAATGGCATACCTGTTGTGAACATATGATGTGCCCAAACAATAAAAGACAATATTGCTATTGATGCCGTTGCATAAACCATAGAGCTGTAGCCAAATAATTGCTTACGGGCAAAAGCTGGAATGATTGTTGAAACAATACCAAAGGCTGGCAAAATCATGATGTAAACTTCGGGATGACCAAAGAACCAGAAAATATGCTGGAACAATACTGGATCACCACCACCGGCTGCATCAAAGAAGCTGGTACCAAAATAGGTATCAGTTAACAACATGGTTACGACACCTGCGAGGACGGGCATGACAGCAATTAATAAATAGGCCGTGATGAAAAATGTCCACACAAACAATGGCATTTTCATGTAAGTCATACCTGGAGCACGCATGTTCATAATGGTAACAACGATATTTATCGCGCCCATTATGGATGAGATACCCATAATATGAACAGCAAATACAAAAAATGCTGTACTACCATTTGAATAAGTTGTTGAGAGTGGAGCGTAGAATGTCCAACCAAAATTTGGCGCACCTGACTCCATAAAGAATGAAGACAAAAGAATCGCAAAAGCAAAAGGTAAAATCCAGAAGCTCCAGTTATTCATACGTGGTAGTGCCATATCAGGAGCACCAACCATCATTGGTATCATCCAATTCGCAAAACCAGTAAAAGCAGGCATAATCGCACCAAATACCATGATCAAACCATGTACGGTAGTTAGCTGATTAAAAAAGTCAGGATCAACGATTTGTAATCCAGGTTGAAATAACTCTGCTCGAATAACCATGGCTAAAGCGCCACCAGTTAAAAGCATAATAAAAGCAAACCATAAGTACAATGTGCCTATATCTTTATGGTTTGTAGTGTACAACCAACGCTTCATGCCTTTCATTTTATGGTCGCCATGATGTTCGTCGTGCGATTCTTGTTCTATAACGTCTGTAGTCATTTTATATCCTCCTACTTCGCACTAGCAGCAACAGCTGCAGGTTGTACTAAATCACCCGTATTATTACCCCAAGCATTACGCTCATAGGTTACAACTGCGGCTATTTCGGTTTTAGTTAACTGGGTACCAAAAGCAGCCATCGAAGGATTTTTCTTACTTCCGTTAACAACCATATCTATATGAACTGCAACATCACCTAAAGCAATGGCGCTACCTTTCAGTGCAGGAAATGCAGGAGGTAACCCGGTACCAGCAGGCTGATGACATGCTACACATGCTCTCATATAAACTTTCTCACCCATTGCCATTAATTCATCTTCAGTATATGTTTTTGATAAATCTTCTGGTGGGGCTTCAGCAACAACTTCAGTCGTATTTTCAGACGTTGCTGTAGTTCCAACCTCATCGTTTCCTGAGCCTTGAACAGCAGTTTTAACATCAGACGCTTGTACTGCATCTCCGGTATTGTTACCCCAAGCATTTCGCTCGTATGTAACAACGGCAGCAATTTGTTTCATACTTAATTGCTTGCCATAACCTTGCATACCTGTACCAGCTTTACCGCTAAATACTATTTGAATATGAGTTGCTATATCACCCTTTGCGACAGAACTACCTTTAAGGGCAGGAAATGCCGGTGGTAAACCAGCACCAGAAACTTGATGACATGCAGCACAATAAGCAACATAGGTGGTTTCACCTAGTTCCATTAGCTCATCCATTGAAACTTCGGCTGTAAGCGATGCTTTTTCAGCTTCTGCGGCTTGCGCATTCATTTTATGCTGTTCATCAAGCCAAGCTGAATAATCAGCTTCAGACAAAACTTCAACAACTATCGGCATAAAACCATGATCTTTGCCACAAAGCTCAGCACATTGGCCTCTATAAATTCCCGGCTCATCAACTTTTGTCCAAGCTTCATTAATAAATCCAGGGTTAGCATCTTGCTTAACAGCAAAAGCAGGTACCCACCAAGCATGGATAACATCATCGGATGTGATCAAAAAGCGTACTTTTTTATTAACAGGAATGACAAGATGCTTATCAACTTCAAGTAAGTAATTATCGCCTTTTACAGCTGTTTCACCATTTTGATTTTCATATTGTTCACGAGGTGTTGAGAGTACAGAATAAAACTCAATATCTTGGTCAAAATATTTATAGTGCCATTTCCATTGAGAGCCTGTGACTTGAATAGTAATGTCAGAGTTGTCGTTATTTTCCATCTCAATTAATGTTTTTGTTGCCGGAACAGCCATGGCGATAAGAATGACTATGGGGATTGCTGTCCAGAGAATTTCTACTTTTGTACTTTCATGAAAATCAGCGGCTTTTGCCCCTTTAGATTTCCGATGAAAAGCCATCGACCAAAACATAGCACCAAAAACAACTACGCCAATTGCTATACATATATACATTGCTAGCATATGTAAGTCGTAAACATCTCGACTTACTTCAGTTACACCTTTGGTCAGATTTAATTCCATATCTGCCCAAGCTGAACTGGAAAGAATACTTCCCAATGACAGCCAACCTAGGTTACGTCTTTTCACACGACATCTCCTTCACCCTATTAAATTTCAAACTAAATACCTAGGACAAAAAACATCCTTAGTACGGATTATTATTATTTACTTTTGTTACATTTTTTTTATTGTTTTGTTAGCAATTTTATTATCAACTGTTAGTGTCGAAAATATCGCCTTATTATTATATTTGTACACTTTCCAAACTAGAATTACCCAAAAGTTGATCTGGGTCAATTTAAAAATCATGCTAATTCAAAATAAAAACCAACAAAAACAATAGAGTATCAACTCTAATATATACAAAGGTCTAATAACAAAGGGCTGTAGACATTGTTCTAAAAACAATCAGTTAACAACGAAATGTTTCGTTGCCAATTAGAGGTTCGGTTAATTTTTAAACAGAAAAAGATAAAGTCGCTTGAAATAAGCTGATAATGAGAATTGTTATTATAAAAAGGAAAGGTTTGTATGAGAAACGAACGAATGAAGTGAAAAGCAAACTTTAGCACATTTAAAGCGATAAAGTTTGCGAATAATATTGGCTAAATCACATCCAGTCAGCAGCGCGAATTACGCCAACAGCAAGCCCTTCAATATTAAATTCTTGCGCAGCTAAATCGACTTTAATCGGCGAAAAATCATCGTTTTCAGCATGTAAATAAACAATATTACCTTCACGCTTATAGCGCTTAACGGTTACGTCTTCTTCAACACGCGCCACAATTACTTGACCATTTTGCACATCAGTTGTTTGATGAACCGCTAATAAATCGCCATCGAGTATGCCGATATCTTTCATACTTTCGCCATTAACTCTCAGAAGATAGTCAGCTGCAGGATGAAATAATGAACCATCAACTTTATAATGCTCTTCAACATGTTCTTGTGCAAGGATAGGTTCTCCTGCAGCGACACGTCCAATGAGGGGTAAACCCTCATGCTCGATAAATTCTTCAGCTAAACGAATACCACGAGATGTACCCGGAAGCATTTCAATATAGCCCTTTTTTGCGAGTGCTTTTAAATGCTCTTCAGCGGCATTAGCTGACTTGAAGCCAAAAAAGGTCGCTATTTCAGCGCGTGTAGGTGGCATACCAGTTTCTGAAATATTATCTTTAATCAAATCAAAAACTTGTTGTTGGCGAGGTGTTAATGGTTTTAGCTCAGTCACTATAATTTACCTGTATTTTTGCACAGCAATACTGACATTGTATACAGGCTGTATATAAACGCAAGTATAATTACGATGACCTAATGTTGAAACTTCCCTTCTTGAAGGTAAAAGATAACTTGCTCAATAACTTTTTCATTTCTCATCATAAATGGATGCGTAGTTTCCATTTCAATATGATCATTCATTCCATCAAGCTTTGTACTCGCGACAGAAACTTTTCCATCATCCTTATCAGGGATTAGCGTTGATAATATTAAATTTACGCTTCGAGTGCCTGCTATGACGCCTAAATCAAAATTCGCTTCACCTAACTTACTCGTAATACTTAACTCACCTGTTCCAAGTTGCATACCTGCATCACCATTTATAAAACTAAATCCAGGAGCATTACACAGTTTATCAACGACTTCACTGCCATTATTTGGAGGACCAAGCATCACGACTTTGTTGAGATTTTCTATTTTATGCCTGCTTAAATACTGCCTAACTAAAATACCACCCATAGAATGAGTCACAAAGTTCACAGGTCGGTCTTTGCATTTCAATAAAGCCTTTGAAATGAACTTTTCAGCGAGTTCTTCAATAGAGTGATCTCGTGATGGGTAATTGATATTAATGACAAAATAGCCTTGAGCATGCAGACGCTTTTCAATAACGTTCATTGAACTTGAAGATCTTGCTAAGCCATGCAGCAGAATCACACATTCGGTGTCAGGTGAATAATCAGATAAATCATCGGAATATGCTTGATTATGATAATGACTACTTTCATCTGATATAGCACTTAGCTCTTGCTCTATCATGTTTTTCAAACGCGTTTCAGCTTCCGCTATTTTTTTACCAAACTGTTCTTTAAGAAGCGCCAATTCGGCTTTAACTGCTGCTATTTTATCATTCATAACTCCGCTCCATTCCTACGCCATAACTTTGGATATTTCACTTTAATCATTTTGTTAATAAACTATAAAATCCCTTTGGGGACAATTCTTCTGAGTTTAACACTGAATCGTTTTAGGTAACCCACTTCGCCATCAGGGTTCCAATTTAGCGTAGTTTGCCAGGCATTTTCGGGTTTCATTTCTTCTAACATTCCCTTCTTCACACTGCGTGCGATTTCTCTCGAAGGAATTATAGTAATACTTTCTGTATTTAAATTGGCACTTCTTGGATCTACATTGAATGTGCCGATGACAGTTATTTCATCATCAATCACCATAGATTTTGCATGTAATCCAAATATAGGAACGTCTTTCAATTGATTATGCATCACATCAGACATTATTTTTTTTCTTATTTGAGCATCGGGTTTAAATTCGTAAATTAAAGCGCCCGTTTCTAAAAGCGCTTTTCTATCTCGTTGATAACCACTAAAGGCTTCTAGATTGTCGTTTGATGCCAAACTATTAGTAAGGATTTTAACTTCAACACCGCGGTCTACTAAGGCCTTGAATAAATTCCGGCTAAGAGACGTAGTAACCAAATAAGGTGTTTGAATAATCACAGATTTTTTAGCATTATTAACTAATGTAACTAAACGATCTGTTGATATTCCACCACCACCTAAAAATTTATTTTTGTCATTTTTACCCGGGATATCAGAAATATATTCGACACCTTCAAGCCAATGAAATTGACCTGCTTCCTTAATCTCTAGAAAAGCCTTGGGTATATCATTAATTTGTTCTCTAACTTCAGGCACAAAGTTTGTTGGATCACATGCATATTGATGAAGCGCATCATAATTAGTGTCGTGCTTATGCTTGCTCGTTATTAGTTGTTCAACAGGAACACTTAATTTGCTGTCCCAAAATTGATTGAAAGAACTTTCAATTTCACGAGTAATTCCACCAACTAGCAGTACATCTCGGTCACGGAAATTAAATTGGTGATCATAACCGAAGTATTCATCAGCAACATTTCTGCCTCCCGTTATTGACACCTTACCGTCAACAGTAAAGGTTTTATTATGCATACGTTGATTTAAGCCATGGAAATCAGTCGATAAATTATAAAGCTTTTCTGCAATATTTTTACCTACATTAGCGTTGGGGTTATATATTTTGATAGAGAAATTTTCATGTGCGGCTAACTTCAATAATTCATTGCCACTTGCATCAACCATAATATCATCGACTAACACACGAACTTTAACACCACGTTCAGCAGCTCTGACTAAATAGTCTGTTGCAATGAGCCCGACATTATCAGCTGAAAATATAAAGTATTGAACATCAATGGTTTTTTGCGCGTGTTGGGTTAGCCAAGCCCTTGAAAGCATAGCTTCAGTGCCTTGTTCTAAGACATAAACGCCAGTCTTATTTTGCATTTCCTCATGAAAAGGAAATAAATGTTCTGACAAAGTTATCGAAGATGCAGAGTGAACAGTAGAACAAAAACCTTCAGAAGACACCGACAACCTTGGCGCTTTTGTAGTGCAACCAATAATAGTAAAAATTACCATTAGACATAATGTTATTCGTTTCATACTAGATAAAATTTCCATAAAATTTCTATTTCCCTATTTATATATTCTCACCGCTAATAAGAACTCAATGCCTATGAATAATAAGAATTAATCTCTGCGAAGAGCTTTAAACTGTGGTAATTCCCATGGACGCATAGCGAGCAACAGACCAATATGATGTCGCTTATCTAATGGTAATAAAGAATCCTCTTGGTTTAAAAGGGCAAATTCTTTTTTAAGTTGCGTTAATTTTCTTTCAATTATATCAATAGAAGTCTGACTATAGGTGCCACGAATATAGAATCTAAAACTATTTTTACCCACAAAGTTTGAAGCCATAAATGTTGTTAAACCATTCCTCTCCATAAACTTCTCTAGCGGGCCATTGGGCAGCCATTCGAAGTTTTGTGATATTAGCATTTTATATTGGTTATCAGGTAACAAATGAATGATCTTTAACCGGTCCAATTTGGCCATTAACTGAATACATTCAAATTGATCAATTTGATAATGATGGATTATTTCATCAAACCTCCAGCCATCTCGACAACATGCTGCGACAAGAAATAACTTAGGAGCATCAATTAATTCTTGTTCTTGCTCTGCGGTCAAATGAATCAGTTTTTTCTTCTGTTTTTCAACTAATAAAAATAAGTCAGACAAACTTAAACCTGCCGCTTCACAAATTTCTTCTAATCTTCCCAGAGAAAACTGTTTAAGTGAAAACATACGTTTTATATTCGCTTCACTCATTGATAAACGTTCAGCGAGTACTTTATAGGTAATATTTTTTTGTTTTAACGTGTTTTTTAACGTATTGCACACTTCACTTAACTGACTCAAGTATTACTTTCCTAGACTAAAAGTTCATTTAATTAATACATTACTCGAATTGGTTTATTTATTCAATTCTATCGTCATAATCAATCTTGTTTTAACAACTCAGACTTTATTAATCCAAAAGGAAGAAAGATGAAAACATTAAACAAGGTTTTATTAATTATATTAACAACAACAAGTTTACAGTCTTTTGCCGAAAGTGGAGCGTCACAAAATGCTAGTGCTGCAAGTAAACATTCCGCTTTAGCAGCTTCTCACGGAACCGTTGCAAGTGCCAAGTTAGGCAGTGCTGTTATCGCTACCCCTTTAATTATAGTGGGTACTATCGGTAGCATTTCATTAAAAACAGGCAAGGCATTAATGGAAAATGCGCTTTCAACCACCCCACTTGAGATTACAGATAAAACAATTACAGCAGCTCCTTCTCCTGCACAAATGATTAAAGCGAACAAACAGGAGACATTATAATGAAACAAATACTAAGCGCGATAATGATTTCAACTTTATCATTTTCATCACTAACCTTCGCTGGAAGCGCTCAAAATACAGAAATTCAATTTTCTGTTGAAAATGTTGAAAGCTTTGCTAAAAAAGTAGAATTATACGCCGCACAAGAAGGTGCTAGAGCATTTATAATCGGCCGCGTTGGACGACCAGAAAAAGACTTACCCGAAGGAATAAATTTTACTCATACTGCCATTGCGGTGTATTCAACAATTACGCTTGATACTGGTGAAACTGTTAAAGGTTATGCGATTCATAACCTTTATCAAAAAGAAGGTGAATTAGATAAAAGTGAATTGGTTATTGATTACCCAGTAGATTTTTTTTGGGGAGTGAATACATTAAAAGCAGGCATTATTATTCCAACACCCGAAATACAACAACGTATTATAGACGTTATTGCTAGCGGTAAAGACAAACAAATACATAATGAAAATTATTCTGTTATTGCAAACCCGTTTAATAACACCTTTCAAAATTGTACAGAGCATACATTAAATATTTTAAATGCCGGTGTTTACCAAACAACTGATATCACAAAGCTTAAAAGTAATACAGAGCAACATTTTAAACCACAAAAAATAAAGACGAACCCTTTTAAGTTATTGTTAGGAAATTGGTTTGTCGATGACGTTTCAACGAAAGATCATTCAGAGAAAGTGTATACAACAACATTTACCACTATTGGTAAATATTTACAGAAAAATGAACTACTGAGTAAAGCGGTTGTGTTTAAGAGTGAAGGTGATATTGAACAGTTACTTTAATTATTTAAGTAGATTCAGTTGGTTTAATTACCTTAACAAAAAATAGCCATACTTATTTTAAGCTATGGCTACTCATTTTTACTGGCAACGTTTTTCGATGAGTTTCACTACCCTCTGTTCTTTAGCAGACAATTCACGTTACTGATATTGATACTCTTCTTCTTGATTGTATCGATCATATAGATGATTTGAATACCAAAGGTAGCCGATTAAATCATTTTCAAAAGAAGATGCTTCAGGTTGATCGTCAAAGCGAGAAATTTTTCTTTTATGCATCACAAGATAGATCTCTACAGCCCTTTCAGCATATGCCGAATCATCTATTTGTTGCCAAACATCTTCTAACTCTTCATCAGTATATTCAGCGTAATCGATTTTAATCAACAGA
>Ga0209495_1000398_pt1 | contig 34789 bp, 32 predicted proteins | sample EN1Hudsemesocosm_FD_184629 | JGI IMG/M metagenome (GOLD analysis project Ga0209495, IMG submission 184629) | Methane-oxidizing microbial communities from mesocosms in the Hudson Canyon - EN1E Hudson Canyon (SPAdes) (version 2) | ecosystem: Environmental > Aquatic > Marine > Cold seeps | place... | reverse complement strand
GGTCGGGGCGAAAGGATTTGAACCTTCGACCCCCACAACCCCATTGTGGTGCGCTACCAAGCTGCGCTACGCCCCGACGACATCAAAAAATAATTATTTAAGTAGTACTAATACTTCTTCCAATTCAGTCCGCATCTGCTGGATCAATTGTTTCGTGACATTACTGTCAACCCGATTATTATCATTTTCTAAATGACTTCTAGCCCCACTAATCGTGTAACCGTGTTCATATAATAACGATCGAATCTGACGAATAATCAGCACGTCATGGCGTTGATAATAGCGTCTATTACCGCGTCTTTTAACCGGTTCTAACTGGTTAAATTCCTGTTCCCAGTACCGCAACACATGCGGCTTAACATCACACAACTCACTCACTTCACCAATGGTAAAGTAGCGTTTCGCAGGAATTTCCGGTAATTGATTATTATTACTTGGCTCCAGCATATGCTTCTACCCGCGCTTTTAATTTCAGACCTGATCGAAATGTTACCACACGCCGTGCTGAAATAGGGATTTCTTCCCCAGTCTTAGGGTTTCTACCGGGACGACTGCTCTTGTCTTTTAATTCAAATTTACCGAAACCGGATATTTTGACCTGTTCGCCCCGCTCTAAAGATGACTTAATTTCTTCAAAAAACAATTCGACAATCTCTTTGGCTTCACGTTTATTTAAACCCATATCATCGTATAAGCCTTCCGCAAAATCTGCTTTTGTTAACGCCATAATCTACTTAATCCCTTAATTTTGCATTCAAGTTCAACGTTAATTTCCCCAGTACCGATTCCATTAACCCATCAATTTCTGTATCTGTCATTGTTTGTGTTAAATTCTGAATAAAAACACCTAAGCCTATACTTTTCTTATTAGCCTCGATACCTTCGCCTCGATAGATATCAAAGACAATGACCTCTTTAATCGCTTCTTCTTCAAAGCCATTGATTTCAGCTAAAATACGGCTCACCGGCATGTTTTCATCAACTATCAAGGCTAAATCACGGCGCACAGATGGAAACTTCGATAATGAGGCGAATTTTGGCACCCCCTTATTTAACACAAACTCTTGTTTTAATTCAAATAAAAATACCGAATTATCAAAACCATAGTGTTTTTCTAAGGATGGGTGTAAGACGCCTAGCCAGCCGATTAAAGCACCGGCCTTGGTTTTAATCGCTGCTGTTTGTCCTGGATGTAAGGCTGGATGCTCTTGCGCCACAAAATCTGGCTCAATACCATTAAGTGCAAAAATAGCCTCTAAATCCGCCTTAACATCATAAAAATCAATTTTTCTGGACGACTCGCCCCATTGCTCCGGTAATTGCGAGCCTAATACTAAGCCTGCTAACATTTTTTCTTGTGCAATTTCCCCAGCATCCGCTCCTACTTTAAAGCACAATCCTGCTTCAAATAACCGCACCCGACTGTGTTGACGACTCACATTTCTATGCGCTGCATTTAATAAGCCACACCAAATAGTCGTTCGCATAACTGATAATTCAGAAGAAATAGGGTTTTTCAATGCAATCACACTGTCCCCTGGCGCGACTTTTTGTTGATCCTTCTCATCAACAAAGCTATACGTAATCGCCTCCTGATAACCGCGGTCGACCAATAAATCTTTAATACGATCAACACCTAAAACGGTTTCGGGTGCCGATGACAGTTGCGCATGCATTAATAAACTTTGCTGTGGCAAATTATTGTAACCATAGACACGCCCTAATTCCTCAATAAGATCCGCCTCAATAACAATATCAAAACGAAAACCCGGCGGTGTTATTGCCCAACCATTATCTTGGCGCTCAAGAGCCATCCCTAACCGTTGAAATATATCTTCAACCTCTTCAGCGGGCATAGCCACACCTAAAACTTTTGCAATGCGTTCTTCACGCAACAATACCGGCAACCGTTTTGGCAAATAGGTTTCATCGGTTAGCTCGACGATGGGCCCTGCACAGCCACCGGCGATATCAATAATCATTTGACTGGCGCGTTCTATCGCTCGGCGCTGAATAAAGGGGTCAACACCTCGTTCAAAACGGTGCGATGAATCCGTATGTAGCCCTAAATCACGCGCTTTACCCATCATCATTTCAGGCGTGAAAAATGCACATTCCAGAAAAATATCAACCGTCTCATCACCCACAGCTGAATCCTTACCGCCCATAACACCCGCTAAAGCAACCGGACCCCGGTCATCGGCAATCACTAAAACATCGTTACTCAACGTCAATGATTGATCATTTAACAAGACAATCGTCTCGTCTTTTTTCGCATAACGAACGGCAATTTGACCCGATAACTTATCCGCATCAAAAGCATGAAGCGGTTGACCGAGTTCCAATAAAATATAATTGGTAATGTCGACCAATGGGCCCAAGCTTCTATGACCCGAACGACGTAAGCGTTCTTGCATCCACAGTGGGGTGTCTGCATTAACCTTCACACCCTTGATCAAACGCCCTAAATAACGAGAACATAACGAGGGTTCGACAACCGTAATATCTCTGGTCTGCTGATGCTCAACGACTACTTCCGACAGTTCAGTCGGCTGCCAAGGCATTTTATTCAATAACGCGACTTCGCGACTCACCCCATCAATACTTAAACAGTCTGCTCTATTGGGGGTTAAATCCAACTCTATTAAGGTATCATCCAATGCTAGATATTCTCGCACATCAACGCCTACCGGGGCCTCTTGAGGCAGAACCATGAGCCCGTCGGCTGAATCAGCTGTCCCTAATTCTTGCTCAGAACACAGCATGCCATAAGACAATTCGCCGCGCAGCTTTGATTTTTTGATTTTAAATCCACCCGGCAATACGGCGCCGACCAAAGCCGTCGGCACCTGCATGCCGATACTGACATTGTTAGCCCCACAGACAATTTGTAGCGGCTCATCGCCACCGACATCAACCGAACAAACTTTCAACTTATCCGCATTACTGTGTTGCTCTATAGCAACGACTTTACCCACCACCACACCCGAAAAATCTGCTGCGGCAGGGGTCACAGAATCGACTTCCAGACCGGCCATAGTCAGTTGTTCAACCAAGGCTTCTGTTGTAAGATCGGGGTTAACTTGTTCTCTTAACCAGGCTTCACTAAAACGCATGCTTCAAACTTCCCCAATCAATTAAATTGTTCAAGAAATTTAAGGTCGTTTTCAAAAAACAACCGTAAATCATTAATGCCATAGCGCAGCATGGCTAACCGTTCAACACCCATTCCAAAAGCCAATCCAGTGAATTGGTCAGAATCAATATCTACGGATTTAAAAACTGCAGGGTGAATCATTCCACACCCCATCACCTCAAGCCAACCGGTATGACTACAAACGCGACAGCCAACGCCATCACACATCACACACTCAATATCAACTTCTGCTGAGGGTTCTGTAAACGGAAAATAAGAGGGTCTGAAACGAACCTGAATATCTTTCTCAAAAAATGCTCTTAAAAATTCAAACACAATACCTTTAAGATCCGCAAAGCTGACATCGGTATCAACCACAAAACCTTCAACTTGATGAAACATTGGGGTATGCGTGATATCTGAATCACAACGATAAACGCGTCCGGGTGCAATCACTTTCAAAGGCGGTGTACCTTTTTCCATGACCCTAACCTGAACCGGTGATGTATGCGTTCTTAAAACCGTATGGGGATCAAAATAGAAAGTATCATGCATCGCCCGCGCAGGGTGATGGGCTGGAATATTTAAGGCTTCAAAATTATGATAATCATCTTCAATCTCAGGACCTTCGACAACCTCAAAACCAACGCCCTTAAAAATTTCTGTTATGCGTCGTAAGGTAATGGTTACCGGATGAATACCACCCACGGACTGGCTACGACCCGGTAAACTCACATCAATTTTCTCTTGATTAAGTCGCTCGGCCAACTGTTCAGACTGCAACGCACTTTTACGTGCTTCCAACGCGGTCTGAAATTGTGCTTTAGAATGATTAATTGCCTGCCCAACAATCGGACGTTGCTCGGGATCTAATTTACCCAAAGCCTTCATTTGCTGAGTAAACTCGCCTTTTTTACCTAAATATCGAACCCTAATTTGATCCAATGCATTTAGATCTTTAGCATCTGACACTAACGCCAAGGCCTCGATTAAAACTTGTTCTCGGGTTACTGACACACCCTACTCCCCAATAAATTGTATGGTAAGGCAAGGTAAGAAATAGCCTTTTATGGAAAATAAAAAACGCCCGTTCCTAACACTAAAAACGGGCCTTTCTAATCGACTGCTATAAACTTTTCTGTGCTAACTTCGCTAGCTCTGCAAAAGCTTCGCTGTCATGTACCGCAATATCTGCTAATACTTTACGATCTATTTCAACATTGGCTTTACTTAAACCATTCATGAAACGACTATAAGACAACCCACATTCACGTGCTGCCGCATTAATCCGCACAATCCAAAGCGCTCTAAATTGACGCTTACGCTGTTTACGATCTCGGTATGCATATTGACCTGCTTTAATAACCGCTTGTTTAGCAACGCGATAAACCCGGCTTCGTGCACCGTAATAACCTTTCGCCTGCTTTAATATTTTTTTGTGCCGTGCTCTCGCCGTGACACCTCTTTTTACTCTAGCCATAACCTATTCCTATTTCCTAAAAATCAACTGTAAGGCATCATGCGCGCTGCACTACGCACGTCTGATGCATGAAGGGTCGCTGCTTTACGCAACTGTCTTTTCCGCTTCGTGCTCTTTTTAGTCAGGATATGACGTCGATGTGACTGACCACATTTGAAACCACCTGAGCCTGTACGCTTAAAACGCTTAGCGGCTCCTCGGTTCGTTTTTATTTTTGGCATTTGTTTTTACTCCAACTTTCAAAATTTAAATTAATTAGTCCCTGTAATTGATCTCCAGGTAGGCAAAATGCATGGCCCGACTGGAGTTTTAATCACCTCAAGTGATTACTATCAACACATCCTATGCCGATAGACTATGGTGTTAACCATATTTGATTGCGCTACAATCCGCTATCAACGGATCCAGCGACTATTTCTTTTTCAAAGCCGACATGACCATAACCATTTGTCGACCTTCCATTTTTGGAAATTGCTCAACTTCCGCCAATGCAAGCAAATCTTTCTCTATGCGCTTCAGCAGAGTCATGCCAATTTCACGATGCGCCATTTCTCGACCTCTAAATCGCACCGTAATTTTGGTTTTATTTCCTTCACTTAGGAATTTAGTCAAACTTCTGAGTTTAACTTGATAGTCACCTTCTTCAGTTCCTGGCCGAAATTTAATTTCTTTCACCTGAATCTGTTTCTGCTTCTTCTTTGCCGCTTGTTGTTTTTTGTTCAGTTCAAATTGGAACTTACCAAAATCCATAATTCGGCATACTGGAGGATCTGCATTAGGAGAAATCTCAACTAAATCTAAACCTGCTATTCCCGCAAGCTCCATACCCTCAGCCAAACTCACAACGCCTGCTTGCTCACCATCGGCCCCTATTAATCTAATCCGACGCGCCGTAATTTGATTATTCAGCCGTTCAGTCTTTTTTGCAGCGATACGCTATCCCCCTGTATTCTTACTTTTTAAATAAAATTGCATCTTGAACCCTATCAACAAAGTCATTGACCGTAAAACTCCCCAGATCTTCTCCGCTCTGCGTTCTTACCGTGACCTGCTTATTTTCTAATTCTTTATCGCCTATAATCAAGAGATAGGGAACTCTCTGCATTGAGTGCTCGCGAATTTTAAAGCCTATCTTCTCATTTCTCAAGTCAATTTTGACTCTAACACCTTGTTTTTTCAGAACTTGCCCTACTTCATCGGCAAATTCTTCATGTCGACCCGCTATATTAAGTATAACCACCTGCACCGGTGCTAACCAAATCGGTAGCGTTCCTGCATGTTGTTCAATCAAAATACCAATAAATCGTTCCAAAGAACCTAATACCGCACGATGTAACATAACCGGAACTTGCTTACTGCCATCTTCTGCGACATAAGTTGCTCCGAGGCGCCCAGGCATCGAAAAGTCAACCTGAATAGTTCCACACTGCCAAACACGACCAATACAATCTTTTAACGAAAACTCAATTTTAGGGCCATAAAAAGCGCCTTCTCCGGGTTGCAATGCCCAATCCAGTTGTTTATTGTTCAGCGCTAATTCTAACGCTTGCTCGGCTTTATCCCAGACCGCATCATCACCTACCCGATTTTCCGGTCGAGTCGACAATTTAACCAAAACCTCATCAAAACCAAAATCTTTATACACCGCAAACAACAAGTCTATAAAATCCGAAACCTCGGACTGAATTTGCTCTTCGGTACAGAAAATATGCGCATCATCCTGTACAAAATTTCTAACCCGCATCAAACCGTGCAACGTTCCAGAAGGCTCATTTCGATGACATGACCCAAATTCTGCCATTCTAATGGGTAAATCGCGGTAACTCTTTAAACCCTGATTATAAATCTGAACATGACAAGGACAATTCATCGGCTTAACCGCATAATCACGGTTTTCCGAATGCGTGGTGAAAATCATGTCACCAAATTTATCCCAGTGGCCTGATTTCTCCCAAAGTGAACGATCAACAACCTGCGGTGTTTTCACTTCCCCATAGCCATGAAGACGTAACTTTTCACGGATATATTGCTCAATTTGTTGATAAATAGTCCATCCATTCTCGTGCCAAAACACCATTCCCGGCGCTTCTTCTTGCGAATGGAATAAATCCAATTGCTTCCCTAGACGACGATGATCTCGCTTTTCCGCCTCTTCCAAACGATGTAAATAGTCTTTCAGCGCTTTTTTATCTGACCACGCCGTACCGTATATGCGCTGCAACATTTCATTGTCTGAATTACCACGCCAATAAGCCCCGGCAATCTTCATTAACTTAAAGGCCTTTAATTTACCGGTACTCGGAACATGAGGGCCACGACATAAATCGGTGAAATCACCCTGCGTATAAAGCGACAAGTCTTCGTTTGCCGGAATACTTTCAATAATCTCAGCCTTATAGTCCTCTGCAATACCGCGAAAAAAAGTCACCGCCTCATCGCGCGACTTAACAGCCCGTGTGACGGGGTAGTTTTTAGCGACTAATTCCGCCATCTTTTTTTCTATTTTTCGTAAATCCTCGGGGACAAAAGCACGCTCAAAGGAAAAATCATAAAAGAAACCATTCTCAATAACAGGACCAATTGTCACTTGAGCACTAGGAAATAACTGTTTAACGGCCTGCGCTAACAAATGTGCTGTTGAATGACGGATAACCTCTACCCCTTCGTCATCTTTAGCGGTAATGATTTGCAATACCGCATCTTCGGCAATAACAGTCGAGGCATCAACTAAGTCACCATCAATTTTCCCCGCCAAGGTCGCCTTCGCAAGACCGCTGCCAATGGACTGCGCCACCTCCATAACGGTAACCGCCTCATCAAATGGACGCTTCGAGCCATCGGGTAAAGTTATAACTGGCATATTACAAAAAACACTCTCTTCATCTTTAATAAAAAAAGCATCGCTAAGCGATGCTTTCAAAAATTTCTGGTAGGCACGAGTGGATTCGAACCACCGACCCCCACCATGTCAAGGTGGTGCTCTAACCAACTGAGCTACGCGCCTAAATTCTTACTCTGAATTTAACCGATTACTATACTAAAAAACCAATATCTTAGCAATATCAAATCAACAAACCTTTATTTAGGGTTTCAATTTGATCACGAATCCTCGCCGCCTCTTCAAATTCAAGATTCTTAGCAAAATCATACATTTCATCCTCTAGTTTCTTTATTTTACGCGTTATTTCCTGTGGCGTGTACACCTTACCGCTCTCTTGAGCATCTGTTGCCGAACGTGCTCTTTTACCGCCAACCGTTCCAGAACCGGGAATAGAGAGTTCTAAAATATCGGTCACCGACTTATAAATAGATTGCGGACTAATACCGTGAGCAGTATTATAATCTTCTTGTTTTTCACGACGCCGATCAGTCTCACTGATCGCTTGCCGCATCGATTTAGTGACCTTGTCTCCGTATAAAATAGCACGGCCATTAACATTTCGAGCGGCACGGCCAATGGTTTGAACCAAGGAGGTTATCGACCGCAAGAAACCTTCTTTATCCGCATCTAAAATGGCCACCAACGACACTTCTGGAAGATCTAACCCCTCTCTTAATAAATTGATTCCTACTAAAACATCAAACTTCCCAAGTCGTAAATCTTGAATAATTTCAACCCGCTCAACGGTATCCACATCAGAATGCAAATAACGCACTCTGACACCGTGTTCTTGCAAATAATCCGTTAAATCTTCTGACATCCGCTTGGTCAAGGTTGTGACTAAAACACGCTCTCCCTTAACCGCACGAAGATTAATTTCAGATAAAACATCATCGACCTGTGTAGTTGCCGGCCGAACTTCAACAATGGGATCTAATAATCCGGTTGGTCGCACCACTTGTTCGACCACATTGCCAGAATGTTCATGCTCATAGGGCCCTGGGGTTGCTGAAACATAAATCTTTTGTGATGAACGCAACTCAAACTCTTCGAATTTTAACGGCCTGTTATCTAATGCTGACGGTAACCGAAAGCCATATTCAACCAAGGTTTCCTTACGCGAACGATCACCCTTGTACATGGCTCCTAGCTGCGGAATCGTTACATGACTCTCATCCACAATCACTAAGGCATTTTTGGGTAAATAATCAAACATCGTCGGTGGTGACTCACCGTCTTCCCGACCCGACAAATACCGTGAATAATTCTCAATTCCTGAGCAATACCCTACTTCGAGTATCATCTCAATATCAAAAAATGTACGTTGCTCTAAGCGCTGCGCCTCGACTAATTTATTAAGCGAACGCAATTGTTCCAGTCGATTTTTCAACTCTACTTTAATCTTGTCAACTGCCGTAAGCAGTGTTTGCCTTGGCGTCACATAGTGGCTCTTAGGATAAACCGTATAACGGGCCACCCGCGACATAATCTCTCCGGTCAAGGGGTCAAACAAAGAAATACGCTCAATTTCATCATCAAATAATTCAATGCGCACAGCATCTTGCTCGGACTCCGCGGGAAAAACATCAATCACATCGCCACGTACCCGATACGTGGCCCTACGCAATTCAATATCATTGCGGGTGTATTGCATGTCCGTCAATCGCCGAAGGATATCGCGTTGCTTAATCATATCCCCACGCACTAAATGCAAAACCATCTTAAAATATGATTCTGGCTCACCTAAGCCATAAATAGCTGAAACGGTGGCGACCACAATGGTATCGGATCGCTCTATTAACGCTTTTGTTGCCGATAAACGCATTTGCTCAATATGCTCATTCAATGAGGCATCTTTATCGATAAAAGTATCCGATGCCGGCACATACGCTTCAGGCTGATAGTAGTCATAATAAGATACAAAGTACTCCACACTATTGTTCGGAAAAAACTCTTTCATTTCACCGTACAATTGGGCAGCCAGTGTTTTATTAGGCGCCAGAATCATGGTTGCACGCTGTGTTTTCTGAATAACATTAGCGATAGTGAAGGTCTTACCTGACCCGGTCACGCCCAACAAAGATTGATGCACTTCACCGTCAGACAACCCCGCAACTAAGGCCGCAATAGCTTCTGGCTGATCACCGGCCGGCTCAAAACGACTGTGAATCTTAAACGCCTTTTTCATCTAAAAACCCATCTCCACACAAAGTAATCCAGATAGAATTTTAGCAAGTGTGACGACTTAGCGTATAATTGATTGCTTTAAACTTAGTCACATTAAATATTTCATGGATATTACTCTATCTGATCGCGTCAATGCTGTTAAACCCTCGCCCACATTAGCTATCACCGCTCGCGCCGCTCAACTTCGAGCCAGCGGAAAAGACATCATCAGCTTAGGAGCTGGCGAGCCAGACTTTGACACGCCAGAACATATCAAAAAAGCCGCCATTAAAGCATTGGCCGAGGGCTTCACGAAATATACCCCGGTCGACGGCACGCCTAGCCTTAAAAAAACGATCATTAAAAAATTTGAGACCGATAACAATCTACACTACGAAGACAATCAAATCTTGGTGTCCTGTGGTGGCAAACAAAGCTTCTTCAATCTTGCCCAAGCGCTCATTAACCCCGGTGATGAAGTCATTATTATCGGCCCTTACTGGGTTTCCTACCCAGATATGGTCTTATTGGCCCAAGGCAAGCCCGTCACCATTACCGCCACTCAAGACCAACAGTTCAAAATAAATCCCGAACAGTTACGTGCTGCACTCACACACAATACCCGCTTGTTTGTCATTAATAGCCCTTCAAACCCAACGGGCGTAACCTATACCTTAGAAGAACTCAAAGCCTTAGCTGTCGTTTTAAAAGAATACCCCAATGTGATTATTGCCACCGATGACATGTATGAACATATCACTTGGGAAAAAGGTCGTTTTGTTAATATTCTCAACGCCGCACCTGAACTCTACAACCGCACAGTCGTCCTTAACGGTGTCTCTAAGGCGTATTCAATGACCGGTTGGCGTATTGGCTATGCAGGCGGACCCCGGGAAATCATCCAGGCTATGAAGAAAATACAATCTCAAAGTACTTCTAATCCGACATCGATCTCTCAAGTCGCTGCTGAAGCTGCCATCTCAGGCAACCAAGACTGCATGCAAACACGATTATTTGAGTTTAAAAAACGTCATGATTATGTCGTTAAAATGTTAAACCAGATCCCGGGCATTGACTGTCTCAAAACTGACGGCACTTTTTATGTCTTCCCCGATGTCAGCAAAGCCATTGCTCGATTAGATAACATCGAGAATGATCTGGATTTTGCCGAACACCTTATTATCAATGCCGGCGTTGCTGTTGTTCCAGGCTCTGCCTTTGGCTGCCCTGATCATATTAGAATATCGATCGCCACCAGCATGGAAAATCTTGAGAACGCTATTAAACGAATAGGCCTTGCACTCTAGAGACTGGATCTAAAAATGCGTTAACAACGCAACTAAAATACCTCGGTTAACGGCCTTGTTGGTGATCTCTTAATCGTGCCACAGGGCTTATCGACAAACTTTGACCGACAAGACTAATCTGGCTATCGACACCATAAACACCCGCTACATTTTGCTGATTTAAAACCTTCTCCGGCGCCCCCTCACAAAATAGCTCACCCTCATTCATCAAATAAATTCGATCGCAAAATCGTGCCGCCAAACTCAAATCATGCAAGACGACCACGGCTGACTTTTCCGCTCTAGCATGCTCTCGAAGCAACTCCATCACGTGCAATTGGTGATAAGGATCCAATGTCGAAACCGGTTCATCGGCAAAAATAATTTCAGGCTCCCCAGCCAATACCCGCGCCATCATCACTAAGGCTTGCTCCCCGCCCGATAACGACGTGACTAGCCGCTTACGGTAGCTCAGTGTTTCCGTTAGCCGCATGGCTCTAATCACTTTTTCTTGATCTTGATCACTCGCGGGCTGCCACCATTTCTGAAAAGGTAGTCGCCCAAGCGCAATCATCTGCTCAACTTCAATGGGCCAATGCGCCTTTGCACCTTGGGCTAAGTAACTCAATTTTTGCGCACGCTCACGCACCGCTAAAGTAGATACCGGTTTCAAAGAACCCGAAACCGTCACTGAGACACAACCATCACTTGGAGTCTCGATACCACTTAACAGCCTCAATAATGTACTTTTACCGGCGCCATTAGGGCCAATTAACCCAATCAATTCACCTTCATTAATAGCCACAGTAACATCACGGATCAAGGTAATCCCTTGCTCGACTCTAAAAGTAAGTTGCTGCCCCGTTAAAAGTAACGAGCTAGCATTGGGAGCGCTATTCATGACCATACGTTGCGATTTTTTAAAATCAAATATAAAAAGAAAGGTCCCCCGACTAAGGACGTTATCACGCCTAATTTCAACTCACCGCCACTGGATAGAAGTTGAACAGCCACATCGGATAAAAGAAGCAGAACTGCACCGCCTAAGGCACTAACCGCTAACAACCGTTGCGGGTCATGTCGAACCCATGGCCTGAGCAAATGCGGTATCACTAAACCAATAAAGCCTATATTCCCGGAAACAGAAACTGCTGCACCCACACAAGCCACCACGCCGATTACCAACCGCCACCTCAAACGACGGACATTAAACCCTAACGATTTTGTCGTTTCTTCCCCTAAGGTCAAAGCATTTAAAAAACGCCCACAACTCAAAATAAGCACCCACCCCACGGTAATGAATGGCACTGTAATTAACACTTCATTCATACTCCGATTAGCAACCGAGCCTAACAACCAAAATACAATTTCCTGCATCGCATACGGATTAGGTGCAAAGTTCAACGCCATCGCCATTAGTGCACCCGCAAGCGTATTAATCGCAATCCCTGCCAAAATTAATGTCACCGTAGAACCCGACCGACCTGCCAATAAAAAAATCATGACAACCGATACTAAAGCACCCACTAAGCCTGCCAACGGCAGCACAAACCATGACCATTGTGTCATACCAAAGTAAAACACCAATACCGCACCCAGTGCGGCACAATTGGAAACACCAATAACCCCAGATTCCGCTAATGGGTTTCGTAACAAACCTTGTAACGCGGCGCCAGAAATACCCAATGTAGCGCCAACCAGCATGGCTAGAAAGGCTCGTGGCAGACGGATATCAAAGAGTATCAACGCATCAAGACTGGCTTTATTGTCGACCATCGCCGCCCAAATATTTGCCCACTCTATCGCCACAGGACCGACGCTGATATCGGCAAAAAAACTACCTATCACCGCCAAAAACAACCCCCCTAAAACACGCTGATAGCTATTCATTCCGTTTTCCAACAAGAAACTCAATAGCTTCTACCACCATGGGTCCCGCACACGCCCTAAGCCGTGACGGAATAAACTCACGCGCCTGACTCAAAGACATTTTCTTAAGCACTGGATGACTCACATAGTGACTGGCTAATGAATTAGGGTTCTCAACATGCTTTTCAATAAACAAAAAATCCGGTTGCGCAGCGACCAAGCGCTCCAGCGTAATTTGCTCAAACCCTACAACCCCCATTTCTATAGCCAAATTATCAAATCCTGCTGCTTTAAGTATTGTATTTTCAAGAGTACCTGAACCCATCGTATACCCATTTGGAGAATAAATGAGCGCTGTTTTTTTAACCCCTTGATGTTGCTTATTAAGATGCGCTAATTGCCCATCCATTTTTTCTACTAGCTGTTTTGCACGACTGTGATAACCCACCCATGCCCCAAAACTTAACACCATCTCACGAATCTCAGCTATCGATTGTGGCAGCCCTATCAATTTAACGGGATACCCTAAATACCGCAGAAAACGCACTGCATCTCGGGAAGCAAAAGCACTGCCGACAATTAAATCTGGCTTTAAAGGCAATACTTCCTCAATGCCCCCACTATTTAATACCAAGCCATCGGCAGCTGCAGCCATATAAGATAAATGAGGATCAATAGCACCGCGCGTGACTGATGCAATATGTTGGCGAGGTACCAACATCAATAACAATTGATCGGTACATAAACTCAGAGAAACAATATTCTTCGGTACACTCTCTTGCGCAAAACAACTACTGACACCCAACACCAGAACCGGCAAACACTTAAACCATACCCCTAAGCCTGTTCTTGCTAATACTATTGCACCGCAAATAGCATGTCTCACAAGGCTGTAAAGATAAAATCGATTAAATACACCCTGTTTTAACGATGTTTTAAAAAGTCTTCAAAAGCAACTTTCAATTCCGGGTGCGCCAAACCGTATTCAACCGTAGCAATCAGAAAACCTAATTTAGAACCACAATCATAACGCTTACCTTCAAATTCATAAGCATAAACCGGCTCATCCGCCAGTAACTTTGCAATGGCATCAGTCAACTGAATTTCACCGCCAGCGCCTGCGCCTAACCCTGACAATTTTTCAAAAATAGCGGGTGTAAAAAGATAACGCCCGACAACCGCCAAGTTAGAAGGTGCATCTTCAGGATTAGGTTTTTCAACAATATGTTCAAGGACACTCAACCCTGTACCTGTATCATTGACCTCAACAATACCATAGCTACTGGTTTCTTCGGGGGCGACACGTTCAACACCAATAATACTATTTTGCTGCTGACCAAACTGCTCAACCATTTGCTTTAGGCATCCGCGCGAACCATCTGCTATTAAATCATCGGGCAAAATAACCGCAAAGGGTTCATCACCGATAACCGGCGCTGCACATTGAACGGCATGACCTAATCCTAAGGCCTCTGCCTGCCTGATAAAAACATATGAAACATGGTCAGGTAAAATACCCTTCAGTTGCTCCAAATCTGCAGCTTTACCTTTGTCGGTTAATTCCCGCTCCAACTCATAAGCCTTATCAAAGTGATCCTCAATAGAGCGCTTATTTCTACCGGTAATAAATATCATGGTATCAATACCTGCAGCAACCGCCTCTTCAACAGCATATTGAATCAGTGGCTTATCAACGATAGGTAGCATTTCTTTCGGACTGGCCTTGGTAACGGGTAAAAATCGCGTTCCTAAACCGGCAACAGGAAAAACTGCTTTGGTTATCTTATTTTTCATCGACCTTCTACTCTTCTGTTATATAAACATTCAAAAAAACAGCTACCACTCCGTTTCCTTTCTGAATTGAAAACTACGTGCTGCCCAACATTATGGTAATAAATAGCCTATTGTAATAAATACCCTCCCGTACGGCCACTTGCACTTACGGGGTGACCGTAGCAGACGAATAGACTGGCGAGAACGTTTCACCTGAGTGGCGACGTAAATAGTCAATCACAACAGACCAAATAGGCACCCCTGTTGATTTTTGCTGCGTAGTCGCCCAACCCGCAACACTGTATTGCTTTCGAGCATCAATCAATTCGCCAGAATCTAATCGCATCTCACTAATTCGCTCACCCGGTTTTCCCGCTGGATGACACCGATAATGCAAACCAATCACCCGGACCATATCGCCACCTTGTTGAAAATACGGATCGGGGTTAAACATATTATCACTGACATCTTCCAATAAATTCTTTAACTGTTCGCCTGATAACGTTTGTTGATAGATTTCCGGATAAGTAATGGCGGTATGATTAAACACATCTTCTACAGTAATTTTATCACCGGGTAAAAGAGAACCGCCCCACCTAAAACCGGGCGACAAAACAATCTGACACCCAGTATGTTCTTGTAATGCCGATAAAATAAGCTGATCAAAAGAACCTCCAAAACTGTCGCGCCGATACAATAAGCTTTCAGTTTGCGCCAAGGGCTCTGTCAATTGCTGTAAATAAGGTGCTCTGACGTGATCAATATAGGCCTCCATCTGCTGATCAGCCGCCAACAAATTCGAAAAAACAGGCAATAATCGGTAACGAAAGTCACGAACCCGACCGGCCTTAACGACAAAATCAAGAACCGCTAAAAATTTGCCATGACTGCCTGCATTAGTCACCCATGTTTTACCCCGTGCATTGGCAACGGGTATCGGCCGCGGGAGCGCATGGTGGGTGTGGCCACCCAAAACAACATCAATACCACTGACTCTGGCAGCCAATTTTAAATCAACAGCCAAGCCATTATGTGACAACAAGACCACCGCATCGGCCAGTTTTCGATCTCGAATTTCATCAACCTGTTGCTGTAATCGATGTTCTTGAATACCGAACTGCCAGTCGGGCACCAGATAACGCGGGTTAGCAATCGGCGTATAGGGAAAAGCCTGACCAATCACTGCAATTCGAGCGTGAGTCAATTGCTTAATCACATAAGGCTTAAAAATGTGCGCTTGTTCAATACCGTCCCTAAAAGCAGCATCCTCCGTCAGCGTTACATTATGGCCTAAAAAATCTCCCCGGAACTGCGATAAATTTTTCTTAACTTGCCGTTCACCGTAGGTAAACTCCCAATGGCCGGTCATGGCATCAACCGCTAATAAATTGCTAGCCCCTAGCATATCCTGACCTTGTGTCCACAAGGCTGTTGCCGAACCTTGCCAACTATCACCACCATCGAGCAGCACGGTATTCCCCGGGCCACGCTCCGCTCTCATTTGTTTTATCAACGTCGTCAAATGAGAAAAACCACCCATCTTGCCATAAAGTTCAGCGGCTTCAACAAAATTCAAACCGGTAAAAGCATGGGCCTCGAGACTATGTGGTGCCAGCCCAAAAAACTCAATAAAATCTCGTCCCGCGAGCAATGAAAAGGGATCACTGGATAAAACACCGACAGAATTTTGGACCGGCTCACGGTAATAGACGGGATTTAACTGTGCGTGACAATCGGTAAAATGTAACAGTGAGGCATTACCAAAAGAAGGTAAAGAATAAATATCCTCTACGGCTGCCGAAGAAGTTCGACTGATCGCCGGTATAAAACCTAACGTGATTAAGGTTTGAAGAAAACGGCGCCGTTGCACTTATTTTCCATGACCCAAATCATCATCATCCACAGGTCGATTCTATTGACCTTAAAGAACCCTTAAAACGACTGACGCGGATAGCCGTGAAAACAAAACTATTCACCAATATGATCGCCTTCTTCTCTAGGCACCCAGTCTTCGTTTAATTTTAACTGCAACATATGCACACGCCGACTATCGGCACGAATAACATCAAAATCAAAACCATCAATAGTGATTTTCTCGCCTTTTCTGGGTAAGTGTTTCAAGTGTTGAACCACCAACCCGCCCATAGTCCCGACATCACTGCCATCTAACTGCGTATAAAAATACTCATTAAACTCGGCGATTGGCGTAATCGCTTTAATCGTAAAAACGCGGTCACTGCGCCTAAAAATATAGACTTCATCGTCCTGATCATGCTCATCTTCTATCTCACCGACGATTTGCTCGAGCACGTCCTCAATAGTAACCAATCCCGCCGCCTCGCCATATTCATCGACCACAATAGCCATATGATTACGATTGGTTCTGAATTCATTCAATAAAACATTAAGCCGTTTACTTTCAGGAACAAATCGAGCTTCACGCATAATTTCTTCAACACGCAAGGTCTCATCCTGACGACTATGCGCTAACAAGTCCTTGGCCAACAAAACACCAACAACCTCACTACGATCCTCATTAATAACAGGAAAACGCGAATGGGCCGACTCAATAACCAACGGAAAAATAGTTGCTAAATCAGCCTCTCTCGGCATGACAACCATTTGGCTACGCGGGATCATAATATCTCTTACCCGCATTTCTGAAACCTGTAAAACACCCTCAATCATTGATAGCGTTTCCATTCCGATCACATTTTTAACTTGCAGTTCCCGTAAGGAATCAAGCAAATCATCTTTGTCACGCAGTTCACCGGTCAAAAAATGACTCACACTGTCCACCCAGCCTCTAGACTTTGTCGACTCAGCAGGATTGTTTTCACTCATGAATTAACGGCCTCTTGATACGGATTATTTATTGATAACTTTTTTAACACAAAAATTTCTTCAGCCTCCATTTGTTCTGCCTGCTGATCTTCAATGTGATCAAAGCCCAACAAATGTAAAACACCATGAATCACCAAATGCGCCCAGTGATCCTGCACTAACTTATTTTGTTCCTGGGCTTCACGAACCACTACCGGCGCACAAATCACTAAATCACCTAACAACGGTGTTTCGACACCCTCGGGTAATTCCACTGGAAAGCTGAGTACATTGGTAGGACCGACCTTATGACGGTATTGTTCGTTCAGCGCAGCACTTTCAGGCTCATCAACAATACGAATCACTAATTCAATATCGCTGACCTGATCATCAAGAACCGTTTCCACCCATAATTCAAATTGAGCCGCTGTCGGTTCATCGTCAACACGACTGAGGCGCTGTAATTCAAGTTCAATCACCGTTATGACACCTACTCATTGGAGTGATTTTTATCATAGATCTCATAAGCACTGACAATTTTTTGTACCATCGGGTGGCGAACGACATCTTGAACACCAAAAAAGGTAAAACTAATACCCTCAACACCGTCTAAAACCTTGAGTACATGCCCTAAACCCGATGCTGTTTTTTTAGGTAAGTCGATCTGTGTGACATCACCATTAATAACTGCTGTAGAACCAAAACCCACACGGGTCAAAAACATTTTAATTTGCTCTTTGGTGGTATTTTGCGCCTCATCTAAAATAATAAATGAATCATTTAACGTCCGCCCACGCATAAATGCTAACGGCGCCACTTCAATCACGTTACGTTCGATCAACTTATCCACCCGTTCAAACCCTAACATTTCATACAAAGCATCATAAAGAGGACGTAAATAAGGGTCAACCTTCTGCGCCATATCGCCAGGCAAAAAGCCTAAGCTTTCACCGGCCTCAACAGCAGGACGTACTAAAATAATACGCCTAACCTCTTCACGCTCTAAGGCTTGAACGGCACACGCGACCGCTAAATACGTTTTACCTGTTCCAGCCGGTCCGACACCAAAATTAATATGGTGTGACATAATACTGTTGAGATATTGCTCTTGATTAGCACCCCGTCCTTTAATAATACCGCGCCGGGTTTTAATGGTAATTGGTGCCTGGTCATTCTTTTCATCACCGGCCAGCAATCCTTGAACATATGAGTCCTGTAATGACAGGTGAATACGTTCAGGCGTTAAGACTTCCGCTAAGGTACTCGCAAATAATTTCTCTAAAATCATCGAGGCGACTTGAGTCGCCTCCTGCGGTCCTTTTAAACGAAAGTGATGCCCTCGGTTTGATATTTCTACACCTAACCGTTTTTCTATCTGCTTAAGATGGCTGTTTAATTGCCCACACAAATTAGCTAAACGCGAATTGTCCGTAGGATTTAACGTTAGATCTAGAGCGTTGGCATTAATATCCATGACTTTCATTTAAGAATTCTGAGCAATCTGGTCAACTGAACTCTCAACTAATCGCCCCCGTAATGAATTCGGTAACGATTCAGTAATCATCACATCTACAAATTGTCCTTTAAGGCGCGGGTGCCCGGTAAAATTAACCACACGATTATTTTCTGTTCGACCGGTAACCTGCAGTTGATTCTTTTTCGATAACCCTTCGACCAAAACGGTCTGTACCGTGCCTAGCATACTGTCAGAAATCGCTGTCGCATTATTATTAATGTGTGCCTGTAAGCGTTTTAACCGCTCCTTTTTAACGGACAAATCAGTATCATCAGCAAAATCAGCCGCCGGTGTTCCTGGACGAGCACTGTAGATAAAACTAAATGACGTATCAAAACTCATCAGTTCAATCAAGGCCATGGTATCTTCAAATTCATCACCGGTTTCACCGGGAAAACCAATGATAAAATCTGACGACAAACTTAATTCAGGCCGATGCATTCTAACTCGGTTTATTTTATCGATATATTGTTCACGGGTATGACCTCGTTTCATACGCTTAAGAACACTATTACTACCACTTTGAACCGGCAAGTGTAAATGACTCACTAACTCTGGAATTTCTGCAAACGCCTCAATCAGGCTATCAGTAAATTCAACGGGGTGTGAGGTCGTAAAACGAATTCGCCCAATCCCTGGAATACCGGCAACGTAATGTAATAACAGAGCAAAATCAGCGTCATCGCCATCATCCATTGCACCCTGATAAGCATTCACATTCTGACCTAACAAATTAACTTCTCGCACACCTTGATTGGCTAACTCTGTAATTTCTTTAATGACACTGCTTAGAGGTCGACTGATTTCTTCCCCTCGCGTATAAGGCACGACACAAAAGGTACAATATTTACTACACCCTTCCATAATCGACACAAAGGCTTTAGGCCCTTCAGCACGAGGCTCAGGTAAAGCATCAAATTTCTCAATTTCAGGGAATGATATATCGACGACTTTTGCGTGACTGCTTTGCGTTTTATCTAATAACTGCGGCAAGCGATGTAAGGTTTGAGGACCAAAAACAATATCTACATAAGGCGCCCTTTTTTGAATCATCTCGCCTTCTTGGCTAGCAACACAGCCGCCCACGCCAATAATAAGATCAGGATTCTTGTTTTTAAGTTTACGCCACACACCCAGTTGCGAAAAAACTTTTTCCTGGGCTTTCTCTCTAACAGAACATGTATTCAGTAATAAAACGTCTGCTTCTTCGGGTTTATTCGTCGCTTCCAACCCGTGGGAATCTCTCAGAACATCACGCATTTTGTCAGAATCATATTCATTCATCTGACAACCACTTGTCAGCACGTATAATTTTTTTGCCATATGCCTTTTAATCTACCACCCAACTACTTGCTAAAATTTTATTATCAAACACCACAAAAGATGCCAGTTAGACGCTATTTTAACAGACTTTATCCTAAAAAACGCAGGCTCTACGCCAAATTTAAGAAAACTAAGTACCCTTTTTCGCCTTAAAAAACCCTACAACTTGAAACCAATACCTTAACCAACACCTGTTGGTCTGTTTTTTTATTCGTTCTAGTCGCTATCGGAACCCACACTAACTCACAACAAATCAATCCAATGCGTCACCGGTACAGTCGATGCTGATTGTAAATGCGTTTGGCAACCCACATTAGCCGTTACAATGACCGCAGGCTTTCCCTGCTCTAGGGAAAATATTTTATCGGCCAACAATCGCTCTGAAATATCCCCTTGCAGAAAAGAATACACGCCAGCCGAACCACAACAATCTTGGCCACCTTCAACAGTAAGCAACTGATAACCTTGACGCTGTAAAATTGTTTCAACCGCATTAACAACCTTCTGGCCATGCTGTAAAGTACAAGGATTATGAAAAGCGACCGTGACCCCTTGCTCAAAACGAGACCGTGGTAATGGCTCTGTCAAAAGCAACTCACTAATATCACAGGTCAACGCTGCAATACGGCGTGCTTTTTCTGCATAATGAACATCATATTGCATCAGCTCACCGTAATCTTTAACCATCACGCCACAACCGCTCGCCGTTGAAACAATAGCTTCAATGCCCGCTTCTACATAAGGCCACCATTGGTCAATATTGCGCTTTATAAAATCAGTACTTTGTCGATGCGCAGCAAGGTGCTGGCTTAATGCACCACAACAGCCCTCATGCTTTATTTTCAACGGCGTAATCGCCAACTGATCTAACAGTGTAGCCACTTTAAGATTAATAGCCGGCGCCAAGCTTGGCTGAACACACCCTTCTAACAACAAGACTTGGCGCTTATGCGTAAACGTCGGCCAAGGTTCTGAATAAGATGACACAACAGGAATCTTCTTTCGAAGAAACCGTGGCACCAAGAACTTTAATCGCTGCGCCATTGAAAATAATACTTTAAAGCGCCAACGATAAGGCAAGATGTTCAACATCAAAAACCGGACCCCCTTTGATCGCATTGAACGCGGCACTTGCCTTTCAACCTCGCCACGCCCAATATCAAGCAAACGACCATATCGGACCCCTGAGGGACATGTCGTTTCACACGCTCTACAGGTCAAGCACCGATCAAGATGCAATTGCGTCGCCTGCGTAACACGTCCTCCTTCGAACAGTTGCTTAAGCAAATAAATCCGCCCTCGAGGACCGTCCAACTCGTCTCCTAACACACTATAAGTCGGGCAAGTCGCATTACAGAAACCGCAATGCACGCAAGACCGTAGAATGCTATCTATCTCAGCACCGTCAGGTCTTTTTTGAATTAATGGGGTTAGTTTTGTCTGCATGCTAATTAACGTCGAGACTTGAAGTTAGACAAACAATTCACTCGGATCAAAAGCCACTTTAACACGCTTATTGAGTTGCGCTAGGGGCAACGCGAGCGCCTGTGTTGGCCACGGCGATGGCTGTGTCGAACGAAATAACCGAGCACTGCCCCCATAAGCTTTGGCCGCATTAAAAACTACCGCTGCAGACGCTGTCGTTTTAAGCCAACGCAAACCACCGGCCCAATCATAAACCCAGTCACCGGAAACACTTAGAACAGGACTTGCAGGCGGGACAATGATTCGCCAAAGATCCCCTGTTGTCTGAAAAAAATCAGCGCGCTGCTCTTTTAACGCCTGCCAATAATTTTGATTGGGATCGATACCCACATCACTGATCAGCGATGCATCCAAGGCGGATAGCACGCCGGCCTTGGAACCGGAATAACGAATGCGTAATCGGCCAGACTCATAAGCCACTGCACTAATAGATAAATATTGACGGCGAAGCGATACCATTTGAGCCAATGCAGACTCCATCGACATGGCCACCGCAAGGGTTTTCTCTGCCTTTAAAACAGGTAGTACTTTAAGTGAAATTTCAAGAATAACGCCTAAAGTCCCTTCAGAGCCCGCCATCAATCGAGAAACATCATAGCCGGCGACATTTTTCATCACCTGCCCCCCAAAAGTAAGCACTTCCCCTTGACCATTGATCATTTTACACCCCAGTACAAAGTCACGAACGGCCCCCGCGAAAGGTCGCCTAGGCCCTGACAATCCACTGGCAACAACACCTCCCAGCGTTGCTGAAGGTCCAAAAGCCGGCGGCTCAAAGGCTAACATTTGCCCCTGCTCTGCTAACGTCTCATTGATTATTTTCAAAGACGTTCCCGCACGTGCAGTCAGCACCAACTCACTGGGTTGATAATCAATAATGCCTTGGTAAGCCCCTATTTCTAATCGTGTGGGCGACACTGGCACATTAGGTTTTAGAAAGGTCTTGGTGTCGCCGCCGACAATCTGTAATCGCGACTTTTCAAGCCGTGCCTTAAGAATGACTTCTTGAAATTGTGAAACAAGTTCATCGGTACACATTGGGTTTGTCCATTATCGGTTAGAACACTCTCTCGCCTACGGCTTACCATAACACTCACCGTCATAAAAGAAACACATTAGCCTGCAAAAGACCTGTTAAAACACCACTCTCCCTCGAAAAACACCGGATTAAAAAACAACTTAAAGACAGCGTCTTAAGTGAGTGCTTCACCATTACAGATATACTGTGAATACATAGCGGCTCTTGAAGTTTGCAGCCACCCTAATCGGTTTACCCATAAGCCATAAGGGTACCCAGCAACCCAACCCAGACCTTGCGCTGAACGGTACCTACCAACAGCGCCCAATTGCGATTTTAATTTGGCATTATCAATGCCCTACTCCACCGCAGCCTGCTCGTCGTCAACCCGTAGAAGAGCATTAATGTCCTCGACACCTTCGACCGTACGGGTCAACTCGATGGCACGATTAATCATTCTTTTACTGGGAACATTTCCAGTAAGCGTAACAATGCCCTGGTGCGTATCAATGGATATCTTGAAGGATTCAATTTGGCTATCACCCAAAAACAAGGCTTTAACCGCTGCTGTGATGATAGCATCATCGACAATACGCCCGACTTTACGATCATCCTCACCGATCATGTACCCGCCAACGGCACTACCGCCAACCAGCGCAACCGTACAACCACTTAATACATTCACGGTGAGAAAAAGAATTGAAAAGAAAAGTATAAAAGATTTCATTGGCGGCTCCTTATAGGTATGAACGGACTGATACCACCGGGTGTTTTTAAGAGAAAATAATATTCAAAAAACCCCTGTAATATCTGTAAACAAGCATAGGAATTCCAACCACAAAATCAAGACTTCTGAAGATATTTACCCCCTAAACAACCGCTCGATCAAGACGCTGATGGGGTTACACGCTGGCAATACCACTGTTGACTGTAGATCGCTGAACTCAGCTCAATACGCTACGACACATATCAACAAAACACTTTAACTAAAAAAACCCACTTTGGCGTTATCCAAAGTGGGTTTTTTTTAGGTCCTCAGTACGCTGCGAGAAGCCTAAGGCCTCCCGACCATAACCGTTATTTTTCTGCTGTGAAAATACAATATTCCACTAACGCTTCTCGGAACATAATATTTTGTGCGAAGCCGACTTCAAAATTAGCCGTTTGTGCCTTAGAACTGAGTCCAAACCACTCTCTGAATGTTTGTACCGGCCGTAACCACTTGGAAATTTTGTACATATAGTCTGAAGAAGGCATGGTAGCTGCTGTCACCTCATGCACGGCAATAGATTTAAAATTCTCTTGCTCCAATTTCTCATTAAAGTCACGTCGCGTTGCCAAATTAGGTACCGCCCAACCATTAAAAAAGGCCATGTTCGCCTCCCATTCTCTTTGATCAAATTCCTCACGCGCGAAAAAACCATCACAAACCACGACCTTCCCACCCTTGCGCAGCAACCGATAAGCTTCTCTTAAAAAATCTGCCTTATCGACGGCGTAACAAACACTTTCCAAACCCCAAATAATGTCAAAAGACTCATCTTCAAAAGGCGTGTTACAGAAATCTGAAACTTCAAAGTTCACCTTATCGGCAACCCCATGACGTTCCGCGTGCTTTTTGGCATAACGCGTTTGTTTTGCACTCACAGTAATACCGGTCACCCGATTTTGATGCGTTTCAGCCATCCAGATAGAACTTCCGCCAATACCACAACCTGCATCTAGAACATGGTCTGAAGACTTAATACCCGCTAAATCGTAAAGTAATTGATTTTTATTTAATAAGGCTTGGTGATGATTGTATTTTTCATCACTGGTCCAGTGGCCATAATGCAAGGCCAAATTACGGCGATTACACCACACCCGTAAATAATCCCAATAACAGTCATCATAATGTTTTGCGGTATCTTCAAGTAAATCTTCAGGCGAAAGTTCAACATTGGGAAACAAACTGTCGTCCCGATAATCTTGATTAGGTTTAAGGGTATACATCTTTTTACTCATATCTTTTGTCATCATTCACTGTGTACAAAGGCATTGAATAATCAATATTCTCAGCCAAATGGTTGAAAATGATACGGACTGACCGCATCATTGTAAACCGAGATTTACCAAACCCGATAGAATCCCAGTAATAAAGCCCTACTTACAAAATAAAATAGTCTATTGATAGCCATCCCAACAACGATCGGTTTGAACAAATAACCGCTTGGGGCCACCTAAAAACTCAATCAGTTACGCAACAAGCGCCCATAACATTCTTTATTTCTAAAAATTTTGTTACATTAACGACTTATCAAACTGAATTAATAAGATTTTCCACTATGATAACGTCTTTTAGGATACTGATTGATAGTTCAAACCCCTTAATGGTCCAACAACTACAGCACTGTTTGAGTACATATAGCCAAGAGATAGTCTGCACCCACAACCGATCAGGTCACTTAGACACACTGCCACCAGGCCCCTTTGATGCTGCTTTTATTGATCTAAAAAACCCTCATTTTAATACCGCGCGACTCATCGAGCAGCTTAAAACACACAAACGCTGCCATCTCGTTGCCATCATCACACGCGGCACAGGCTTACCCTCAGCGGTTAATCATCACCCCTTCGATGACACCCTTACGACACCCATACTCACATCTGCGCTTAAAAAAATAATCTTCCAAATCACTGCATCACAACAAAAGCATTCCGCACCTACTTTACCCGCAGACTTTCTTTCACCGTTACTCACAAAAACACAACAAAACAAACAGCTCGCACAAACCCTACTCGAGCGCTGTTTTGAGGATTTCCCAAAACAATGGTCTGAAATAAAAACCCATGTAACCCAACAAAATATCGAGCAACTACAAGACAGCGCTCATAAACTCAATGGGGCCGCTGCCTTTTGTGGCCTTACCGCTATCCAACAGGCGGCCGATAACCTAGAAACACTTGCCAAAAACCATGCGCTAAAACAACTCGGTAGCGCCCTTGAATCATTAGAAAAAACGTTGCAGTTATTTTTTGATCAGTACGACGAACTGATCAATCAACTTACCGACTAACACCTAATCCTAATCACGCCTCACGGTCATCTTTAACAGAACTGACTCTTACAAATGCTCTTGCGCTAAAATCTCAGCGATCTGAACACTATTTAAAGCCGCCCCTTTGCGAACGTTATCACTGACCACCCACAAATTTAATCCCAATGGGTGAGAAATATCCGAGCGAATCCGACCCACAAAAACAGCATCTCCTCCCGAAGACTCCGTCACAGCGGTTGGGTAGCCACCCGCTTCACGGGTATCAACGACGGTTACACCCGGTGCCTTTTCAAGTAGCGCTCTTGCCTCACTTACGCTAATCGCTGTTTTTGTTTCCAAATGTACCGCTTCAGAATGCCCAAAGAAAACCGGCACCCGTACCGCTGTCGCATTCACTTTAATAGCCTCATCGGCCATTATTTTTTTGGTTTCCCAAACCATTTTCATTTCTTCTTTGGTATAACCATTGTCCATAAAAACATCGATTTGCGGTAAAACATTAAACGCAATTTGCTTAGGATAAACCTTGGGTGTCACGGGCTTACCGTTTAATAATTTAGCTGTTTGGGAAACCACCTCTTCCACACCAACCTTACCTGACCCTGACACGGCCTGATAAGTACAGACATTAATTCTGTCAATACCGACGGCATCATAAATAGGCTTTAAGGCAACTACCATCTGAATAGTTGAACAATTAGGATTCGCAATAATGCCTTGATTAGAAAATTCGGCAATACTCTCTGGATTAACCTCGGGGACCACCAGTGGAATGTCAGCGTCGTATCTAAATTGCGAAGTGTTATCAATGACCACACACCCCGCAGCAACAGCCTTCGGCGCATATTCTGCTGAAACGGAAGCACCGGCGGAGAACAGCCCTATCTGCGCCTGACTAAAGTCAAACTCAGCTAAATCACCAATCTTGACTGACTCCCCGTGAAAGCTAATACGCTTACCGGCAGAACGGCTACTGGCCAACGGGTAAATTTCCCCTATGGGAAAACCACGCTGTTCCAAAATCGACAACATTGCCTCACCCACAGCACCGGTTGCACCCACGACTGCCACATTAAATTTTTTAGCCATTCCAATCCTCTTACAATTTCACAAACCCAAAATGACGTCACACGCCCTGAGATAATTTACTTTTCCAAACAGGCAAATACCGCTGCCGTAATATCGCTCACCTTGCCCGTACCGATAACGGCGCTAAATTTCACAGCGCTAGAACGACTCGCTGACTGATAAAAATCAACCAAAGGTTTGGTTTGCTGATGGTAAACTTCTAATCGTTTACGCACGGTTTCTTCCTGGTCGTCTTCACGTTGAACCAAAGGCTCTCCGGTAACATCATCCAAGCCTGCCTGTTGCGGCGGATTAAATTCAATATGATAACTACGCCCAGATTCTGCATGTACCCGACGCCCACTCATTCTGTTAATAATGTCATCATCTTCAACGGCAATCTCAACAACATGATCGATCGCTATTCCCATCGTGTTTAAACCTTCAGCTTGTGCAATGGTGCGGGGAAAGCCATCCAATAAAAAACCATTCTCGCAATCAGTCTCAACAATACGCTCTGAAATTAACCCTAAAATAATTTCATCTGAAACTAAACCGCCAGCATCCATCACTTTTTTCGCTTCAACCCCCAGAGGCGTTCCTGCTCTAACAGCGGCACGTAACATATCACCCGTGGATATTTGAGGAATCTGATACTTCTGTGTAATGAATTGCGCCTGTGTTCCTTTCCCAGACCCAGGGCTTCCCAATAAAATAATTCGCATAACAACCTCAATTTACTGCACGACAACACTTTCCAACGTGATGCACTCAGCACACCAGAAAGAACTAAACCGGCTATTTTAATATAAATACAGCCTTTTTTATCGCTTATTACCGGATAACTCTGTTTTATAGTCCATTATTCTAAAATGGCGCCTGACAACAACGCTTCAACACCAGACTTTTCTTGAAATTTGACTAATTGTAACTCAGCAGCCTTAATGCGCCCTTGTGTTTGTAGCCATTGCGCTTTATGAAAATAAAAACCCGCTATCGCCAAAGACTTATCCGCCTGAGGTAATGCCGCTAAAAATGTGTCTTTACCCGCGACCATGCGCTGCTGCAAACCACTCATAAACGCCATTAAAGCTTCCCCCGCCAACCAATGCGCTTGTCCCGCCTTAATTTGTCGCTGATTAATCGGCATTTGAAATTCAATCAAAGGTTGGTCATCACTGTTAATAACGCCACGCCCTAATGGCTTTTCAGCGGCCAAAAAACTGCCCAGATAATGCGTTAACAAGGGCAATCCCGATGCCGTAGGTCGCTGTAAAGACAACCCCGCTGTATTTTTTTCAAAGCTACTCGGCGTTAGATGGCCGATCAAACCAATGACCGGTGTTCTGGATGAAAAATCACCGCGCCAAACGGTCACCTGAGGAAAAACTGCCAACAAGGTTCGCGTAATCGTTTCAAAAGAGTCTGCACTTAATTGGTAGGCGGGCAACCACTGCATAAAAATACCTCCATCGCGAAGGTGTGCCCGCACTGACTGATAATGCTCAACTGAATAAAGACCGCCAACACCGGCCTTCCACGGTACAAATAAATCACTGATAATGACATCAAAAGCAGCCGCCGTTCCCCGTAAGTAATTACGCCCATCTTCAGCGATCACTTGCGCCCTTGGGTCATAAAAAAGACCGTTGCTATAATCAGCAAAATAATCGTCTGCGGCTCGAACCACTTCCGGAATGACTTCCGTCACTGTTAATGATTGAAGTGGATAATAGAGCGCTGCCCCCGCCGTTATGCCGGTGCCTAAGCCTAAGATGTTAACCGTCTGAGGATTCGGGTGTACTAACAAAGGCAACTCCCCTTGGAACGCCTCTAAAATGCGCGAACCACTGCCGCCCAAGGTGTAGTGGTTATTTATTTTTATTTTCACATCGTCGCCGCGGCGAATAACCGCAACCGTTGCCGCACTCCCTTCTGTCACCGCCAATAAACTTTCTCCGTCATTGACGGCATCAATCTTAACGACAGGTAATTGCCCGACATCCAAAAACGACACCAACAAAAACAAGCCCAAAGCGGGTAAAACTGCTAATCGTGACGACGATTGACACCGAGGCACCCAAAACCATGCCGCTAAACAACATAAAACAGCTAAACATCGAATACCGGACCAAAGCCCTAAATAATCAAAAACAAAAAATCCCGTCACTAAAGAGCCCACAATACCGCCGACGGTATTGGTCGCAACCAAAGTACCCACAACGCTCCCGGTCCTGCCCCCGAGTGCTTCACTGAACTTAATCAACTGCGGCAACAGACCGCCCAAACATAACAGCACCGGCCCCATCACCATTGCTGCGATAGCCACAATCGTCAAAATATATTCAGCCCACCCGGTATTCGAGCCGACATAATTTAAGTTTTCTGTTAAGTATAAAAAAACAAACGGAGAGAGGCCTATCAATAGTGCACTGGCCATGAGCAACCCAAAAAAACACTTTTCATTCGCCCATGAACTTTTCATGAACCGATAAGACAAAAAACTTCCCAGGGCTATAAAAAATAAAAATAACCCTAATATAAGGGCAAAGGTATAGACCGAATTTTGTAACACCTGCTCAAACATACGACCCCATAAAACCTCTAGGGATAACACAGTAAAACCAGAAAAAAACGACAACTGCTTTAACCCCGTTAAGCTGACATCACTCTGCGACGCCGCATTTTTTAGCGGTTCTTGGGGCACTGTGCATTGATCTTCCTTTTGCCCTCGCGCTAAGCCAAGTGCTGACAAGCCCACCAATACAGTTAACACCATCGTCAAAAAATAACTCTGCCCGTAGCCCCAAACAACCGGCAAATAAAAACCGGCCAACAGTGCACCAACAACCGCACCCAAGGTATTAACCACATAAAGCGAGGCCACTTTAACGCCGCGTTGCTTACCGGCACGGTCCACATACTGGGCCAACACAGGAAGCGTACCGCCGATAAAATAAGCCGGTGGAAATAACACCACCATTGCCAACAAAAACTTAGTGGCTAAAAATACTTTCGGCTGATTACCAAAGGCATTAAACAGGTCTGGATAAATAGCCGCATAACCCTGCATAAGAAAAAAATAACCTCCGACCGACAAGGCTACTGCCAACTCCAACAGTCCATAAAGCCGTAGCGGGTTATTACAATCCGCTGCCCGTGCACCCCAGTGATAACTGCCCACGGCCAACCCTAAAAAAAAAGCCGCTAATGTCGTCGCCATGGCTTGAGTCGAACTACCCAATAACAGGCTTAATTCTTTAAACCAAAAGACTTCATAAATAAGCCCGGTTACACCGGATAAAAAAAACAATAACGCAACGCTGCGCTCTCGACTCAAACCGCTATTCAAAACGGGCTAACCACAACCGCATCTGCAAGCCCAACGCACTGGTATACCCCACAGCTGTAAATTTAATTTCCCCCGACGGGCCCATCACAAAAATTGTTGGCACCCCGCGTATACCAAAAGCGTCGCCTATCGTACCGTCTGCATCATTAACCACAGGCCAATCAAGCTCTGACTTTTTTAAGTGTTTTTGGATGTCTTCGTCTGACCCTGATTTTACCGCCACGGTCATGCCCGGCGTTTGCGCCAACACATCGCTCATCGTGCCTTGAATAGATTGACAAATACCACACCAACTGGCCCAAAAATAAATCACCCCCGGACCTTCAATAGTCCCCTCCCAAGGAACTTTATTATTAATGACCACGCCTTGGACTTTCGGTGGCACGCCCTCAACAAGATCCCTATTCACCACCTGTTGACCCACCACAACGACAAGCACTAAAAAACCATAAAATAAACCCTTTGGTAACGACATTTATAACCCCATCATAAGTTGTGCACCGTGCGTTTTAAGCCAATCGCGCTGTTGCTGATAATCCGGCAAGTGCTTGCCGACTAACGCCCAAAACTGACGCGAATGATTTCTTTCTTTAATATGGCATAGCTCATGCACCATGACATATTCTAATACTGCAGGTGGCGCTAAAATAAGCAACCAATTTAAATTGATATCGTTGCCTGCACCACAACTCCCCCACCGTGTTTTCTGCTGTCGCACCCGAATAGTGTTCGGGTACAACTGGAACCGTCCGCTATGCTGCTGACAGCATTGCTCAGCAGCTAAAATGGCCTGCTTCTTCATCCACACGATCAACGCCTTCTTTATGGCTTCTGACACCGCATCAGGGCCCACTAAGGTGGGTAATTCAACGATGAAAGACCGGTCAAAACTAATCTTAACGCGCTTACGCGCTGAAGGTTTAAGTACTAATGGCCAAAGCTCACCCCGAAAAGGAATTTGAGTGCCGGCTTGATAATTAACAGGCATGGGTAATTGATTCGGTTGTGCCGCTACTTTCGCTAAGGTTTTGCACACCCAGGCTTGCTGTTCGTGTACGAAGCGACGAATATCGGCCCCCGCCGTACGTTTCGGAGCCACGACCTCCACTTTATCCCGTGTCACAACCAATCGTAATCGCCTAGCTCTCTGGCTATAACGAATCTCGTAAACAAAAGGAATTTCTTTCATAGTTAATGTCTTAACATCTGCCCGTAGTCATGCCCAACAACCTTTGAAAATAATAGTTATTATAAAAGATCAGGCCAATACTTTCTCTATACAAACGCGTAAACTAACGACAAATTGAAATTTCATCCATACCCTTATGCCTAGCTCCCCGGTCACACCTGACAACACAGTCATCAAGCACTGCCAACAGTGGATTAAAACACTGGTCATCGGACAAAACCTTTGCCCCTTTGCTAAGACTGTCTTTATTCAAGAAAAAATCCACTACCAAGTGGACCACAATACTGCAACAGCCGCCCGCCTTGAAGCCTTAATCAGCGAATGCCAACGGCTCGATAATCAAACGACACTTGAAACTACCTTGTTTATTTGCCCACAAGGACTCTCCGACTTCGATGATTTTCTGGACCTTCTTGCCATTGCAGAACCTTTACTCAAAGCCCAAGGTTATGAAGGCACTTACCAATTAGCCAGTTTTCACCCGCAGTATATTTTTGCCAACACACCACCGGACTCCGCTGAAAACTATACTAATCGTTCACCGTATCCGATTTTGCATTTACTGCGAGAAAGCAGTCTTGAAACAGCACTGTTACATTACAACGACCCCGAGGCAATTGTTGAGCACAACATTGCCCTGATGAACCGCCTAGGCACCCCCCATTTACAACACTTATTTAACTCCTTTACTCACCAGACCGACAACTCATTATGACCGACTCAAGACTAGAAGCGATCGAAAGCAAACTCGCCTACCAAGAACTCACCACCTTACAACTCAGCGATACCCTGCACCAACAACAAAAGCAAATCGACCACCTTGAATTGTTGTGTCAACAACTTATCGGCCGCGTTCAGGAAATGGCCGATACCGTCAAAACAGACACCGTTATCGATGAAAAACCACCGCACTACTAAAACCCTCCCCGTGAGCGCTTTACTATACGCTAGCGCCTTAATCTGTCATAATAATCCGTTGCTTTAGGTCCCTTGCCGCACGACAGTGTTTCAAGGGGTAAACAGGAAATCGGTGCGATGACATTCATCAACGCCGATGCTGCCCCCGCAACGGTAAATAAGGATAACAATCATCGGTTATACCACTGTGTTAACACACGGGAAGGTCAATGATTGCGGCACACGCCACTTATAAGCCCGGAGACCGGCCTGAATGCAATTCGCTACAGCGGGGAGGCTGGTTACGAAGAGGTCAATCCATTGCGGATGGGCTATTCCCTCATCTTTCTGCTGTCATTTAAAAACGCACACTTATGCGCGGGCGGCGCGGAGAGAAACATGAAAAAAATATTAAGCGGCTTGGTCTTAGCGACCGCTGCACTATCACTACACGCTGAAGATAAAATGCTACCTAAAATGGTAGTCACTGCAACCAGAACCTCACAGACCATTAATAATTTATCAGCAGCAACGACTGTTTTCACTCGTGAAGACATTGAACGTTTGCAGGTCCAAGGTATTCCGGAACTTTTAAGCCGTGCAACTGGCGTGGATATTACTCAAAGTGGTGGCCCTGGAAAACTGACTGGGACTTATGTTCGCGGTTCAAGTTCAAGTCAAGTTTTGGTTTTAATTGATGGTATCCGCGGTGGCTCTGTAACGTCGGGGACGCCAGCCTTTGCTTCACTTCCAATAGAACAAATTGAACGCATTGAAATTGTGCGCGGCTCCCAATCCAGCCTATACGGTTCAGAAGCTATTGGTGGCGTGATCCAAATATTTACCCGTAAAGGGCAGCAGAAAAAAGACAACACCCCAAACGTCTCTATTGACTTAGGCGGTGGTTCCTACGATACCGCGAAGGTCAGTGGTAACGTTAGTGGGAAATACAATGATGGCTGGTACTCTTTAGGCGCCTCTCATAGTACAACAGAGGGTTTTAGCGCCCAACCTCTTTCAAACAGTACTGATAACGATAGAGATTCCTATGAAAATTCTAGTTTTAATGTAAGGGCTGGCTACCAATTGAACAACGGCCTCACCCTTGAAGCTTTTGCTCTTAGATCTCAAGGTGAATTAGAATATGACACCAGTGGCTTTGGAGGAAATGACGGCAATGACTTTATTATGCAAAATATTGGTGCAACCGCCAAACTCAATATCACACCAGAGTGGTCAACTACTTTCTCCCTCGGTGAATCAAGAGATGAACTGAAATATATTGATAATACCTTCACCAAAAATCGTCGTCGCACAGTTCGATTAATTAATAATTTCACCTTAAATAGCAATCATGAAATTGTTATCGGCTCTGACTTCAGAGATGATAATGTTGAAAGCTCTACTGCTTATGTTAAAAGTAGCCGATATGATATTGGTGGCTTTGCCGAATATTATGGCCGCTGGTTCGACTTAATCGATTTTAACGCTTCAGTTCGCGGTGATGAAGATGAACAATTCGGCTCACATGTTACCGGAGCTACAGGTTTTCGGATGGAACTTTTTAAAAGCGGCATTGATATCATCGGTAGCTTCAGCAGTGGCTATAAAGCCCCTACACTTGATGACTTATATTACCCCGGTTATGACAACCCCAACACAAAACCTGAAGAATCTACCACCTTTGAAATTGGCTTAGAGGGTAATCATCATTGGGGTCGGTGGATGACTAGAGCCTATCATACTAATATTGATCAACTCATTACAGCTCCCGCCCCTGATTATAAGCCAGTCAATGTTGAAAAAGCCCAAATTGATGGCGTAGAGATGGAATTGTCTACCCAAATATATGATTGGGATTTACTTCTTAATGGCGATATCTTAAGCCCTAAGAATCGTAAAACAAATGCACGATTAACTGATCGAGCTCAACTACATTTAACCGCCGATCTATCGAAAGAATTTTTCAATAGCCTGACTCTGGGTTCATCACTAGCGGTAACTGGTGATCGTTTAGATGGCAGCACTAAACTACACGGAGCTATCGTCTGGGATCTACGCAGTGCCTATAAATTAAATCATCACTGGACCTTAAAAGGTAAACTGAATAACCTGCTTAATGATCAATATCAAACGAATAAAGGCTATAACACAGCGGATCGTAATTTCTTCTTTTCTATCAACTATTCCCACTAACCCATAAACTAAAAAACTGGGGTGTTAAAATAACACCCCAGTTTATGACTGGTAACACTTACCACACATAGCCCACTGAAAACGCTCCATACTCAGTAGCTCTCTTAAGCTCATCATCAACCCACCACCTACTCCAACCCCTCTCATTGCCTCACCCACTTAAATACTGTACACTTTTCAAGATAGTCACCTTCCTCACCCGATAGCTTGTATGCAAAACAACCATGGCGGCCCACGCTCCGGCGCTGGCCGAAAAAAAGGCTCCTCTGTCTATGGCGAAAGTACCCGTGCTA
>Ga0209495_1000397_pt1 | contig 34800 bp, 38 predicted proteins | sample EN1Hudsemesocosm_FD_184629 | JGI IMG/M metagenome (GOLD analysis project Ga0209495, IMG submission 184629) | Methane-oxidizing microbial communities from mesocosms in the Hudson Canyon - EN1E Hudson Canyon (SPAdes) (version 2) | ecosystem: Environmental > Aquatic > Marine > Cold seeps | place... | reverse complement strand
AGTTCATTGATAATGAGTCGTCTAGTCGCGCGTATTTTCGGTGTTGTATTGTTTTTTTAGTCATTAACACATAATACTAGAATTGCGCGACTAGTTTTTATTTTTGTGCCGGCTTAAGTGGGAAGCCCATTAATTTCTTCTTTAGTAAAAAATGTATTTCCATGATCTTTTAACATAACAACCTCAATAAAATAATTTAATCAATTAAAACATCCTATTAAAAACACTAGGAGTTGAGCTACTTTACCCATCATAAGTACTCAACTCCACATTACCCCCAGCCTCAACCCAAAACTGCACCACAACCTCCCCCCGAATAGCCACCAAATTCAAATAATCCTTTAAGTCCTCAGCTTTGGCATAGTGCAATCGAACCGTACTACCATTCAACATTATTGGATGATAAAGGTCAATATCACTCACATTAGCCAACACCCCAGAATCTATAAACAACTGCCCCAATAAATAATATTCTTTATCCGCTGGTAAGCTCTCAATTAACCACCTTAATGATCGCCCATTCATTTTTACTCGCTTAGTCGCGACCTTTAAAGGCTCGCCTTTAATCAACACCGCTTCAGTCGGGAATAAATTATGATTAACTTCACTGGCTCCAACCGCTCTTGAATGCCCATTATGCTCAACAATCAAGCCACCCTGCCATGCACCAAGAATAGGGCATAAGCAATCAATATGCTCCAAGGTTAGATTATCAATCGCCTTTAATTCCAGTGAGTAAAAATTAGTTCCCTGAACTTTCACATACTCATCCCGGGCAATATCAAAATTACGCAGTAATTTATGCAAGCCTGTTCTAAGCCCCATGTTGCTCATGGGATATAAAGCGGCACTGAATGCAAGCATACTAATAAAAACAATCATCTCCGCTTTACTACCCACTTGTAAACGAAAATCAATCTTTCCTGGCATCACTACACGAATTGGTGAAGGCCAAAACAAATCAACCCCTCGAATATTCGACATATCAATTTGAAGATGTGACCAGTAACCACCCATCACAGCCCAAAATGCTAGAGGAAAGTAAAAATACAACGGTGAAGCCAGCACAGCAAGAATAGCGACACCAATAACTGAATGGGTAATAGTTCGATGGCCAAAGCGTTTTTCTAGCGGCACTGAAATAAAAAACAAGGGTCGCCCAACTTTTGAAGTGGGTAAATCTACATCAGGCATTAAAGAGAATAAAGCCGCTATTCCCCAATAAACTAAGCTGGTTTCATATTCAAAAACGGTAGCACCGCCCAAATATAGCACCGTAGAAAATGCAACGTGAGTACCTGCTAACATCCTCTAACTGGAACATCAGGGACTCGTTGCCACTCATCAGATTTAAAAATTGATTCAGCCGAAACTAAACACGACTCCAATAATTCCCCCTGAATGCCTTTATTTACTAAGGCTTCTTGAATACTCGCATCTTCTTTCCCAATATCATAATCAGCCATTGCAATACAAAATCCTTGCATCCACTCAATACAGTTCTCAACAGGTGGCATCAAATCACTAGAGCCATCTTTTTTATAAAAAGCCCAACCATAACCCCATAAATCAGATTCATTATTCATTTGCATCACCTCAAAAAATATTAACGCCCAATGCCTTTAAACACAAAAAACTTAAACGTCAGAAATAAAGCCGCTCCCATACCGCCCATAATATAGAGTGTTTTATCCCCTGTACCCATGCCGATATAACGCATTGAAACAATCATAGCCCCTAATAGCATAACCATTGGCGTAAAATCTAAATATCTAACTCCTGCATCATGGCGCATCTCTCGAACTTTGCGCTTATCAATCAATGTTTCTTTGCTAGATTCCTCTAACATATCAAATATGGCTTGAGGGATTCCTCCTGATTGTTTTATCACATGAGAAATAAATTGCTCTGGCGACTCAATGAGCATCCCCTTGGCAGTAATATAATCTTGCACCATTTTCTTAACAACTGGTGCAGGCAATGGCTTAATCTTAATTTCCTTCATCTTCCACCACAGCTTTTTAACACGCGGTTTCTTTTCTGATGCACAACCCAAAACCTGTGCCTTTTCAAAAATAGCTATCCAGAAAAGCATTTGTGTTGTGGTCAGCGTTGTTAAATCATCAACAGCAATAATAGGTTTAATCTTTGAATCAGATAAAGCAGGAATAATTAATTGCGTTAAATCTCGCATCCCCATACGACTAACGCGATTGCGAATATCAGACCATTCTATTTGAGCAGGAGGAATATCATGATATTCAACAGGTAAATTTAATCTTTCCGCTGTCAACAAGCCCAGCTTTAACATTTGCCGCACCATTTCAACAAACTGCCCCTTTGCTTGATGGTCATGCAACTTAATAATTAGAGGAATTTTATTAGCAACTTGCTCCAGTGCTGTTTTAAGCACCGTAGACTTACCCATGCCAATACCGCCCGTTAAAATAACGTGCTTACCCTTGCGTATTTCAGCCACTAAATCAGCAACAACTTCATCACGACCCACTAAGCCTACAATACTATCCATAAGTATTCCCTAATGCTTTTTCATTGCCATTCAAATAAGCTAATAAAACTTCCCACTGATTCCCAGCATACCTAGATAGCTTATGCCGCTGAGATTTAGACTGTAATGAATTTTTAGCTATTTCAGCCTCTTCAGCATTTATTTTTTCTCCTAGTCTCCAAAGTTTATCCATTTCAGAAGAGTAGCCCTTATCAATCCGTTCTTGTACCCACTTATATTTTTTCTTAAAGAAATCTAACTTAACTTCTGAGGATTTAATCTCAGACTCTAAAATCCTTAGCTTGGCTAAATCATTCATCACTTTATTATTAATCGTATCAATCGTCTTTTTTTCAGTAACTTGTTTAATCGCAAAATCTCGCGCTTCTTTTCTTGATGACAACGGAATATTGAATTGTAGCCCAGCATACGCCGTATAAGCGGTATCTTGAAAATCAGTACCACCAGCCCCAACTTTACCCGATAAAGTCGTGTTCTCTAAAAAGGTATTTAGTACGTTAGGAACAGAATAAATACCAGTGACTTTTTTCTGTGATTGAATAATAGAATTGGTGTCTGCTATGAAAGCCAGTACATGCACATCATCCCAAGCCAATACTTGAAACGGAAAAAACAAAATTACCCATATCTTATTGAACATAAATGTATTTTTATATAAATAATAATTTGTTTTGTTATATCAAAATAAATGACTTACTACAATGTATTTTCTATAATATAGGAAATTAAATTATATTTATTACTAATACCTAAAATATGCAAATAACTACCATTGAAGAACTTGAAAATCTACTTTCTGCCTCAAAAATTATTAATATTGAAAGAAAATCAGATATTCAAATAGTAAAAATGTTTCACTCTGAGCTTGGTTATATATCAACTGCTCAAATAGAAGAAGTGGTATTATTAAGTAAAAATTATAATATCACCGCAGAAGAAGAAGCTAGAATTGCTAAAGCCAATCAACTCGGTATTAATTTAGATACAGAATTTAGAAAATTAGCTGAAGAAACAGGGGATACCTTATCTCAAGAAATTGATGATTTTCTACAAAGAATAATATATTAGGCCCTGCGTAAGGATTCGTTAAAAATAGGTAAAGTCTCTCTGCATCCCTTTATTTGCATGCAATACAGAGATTTCACCCTATCACTCATTCTGGTAACTTGGTTTGCTCTAATCGTGATAGCTTTTCCTTTAAGCGCTTATTTTCTTGCTCCAGCTCACTCTTCACACTTGCCTTCAACCCATTTTCAATAATATGTGACAGCGTTACACCTTGAGATTTTGCAGCATCCTGTAGCAAGGTATGCGCTTTAATTGAAAGTGTCACGCTGATACGCTTACCGTAATTACTTCCTGTCCGCGCTCTATTTGCCCTAATGCTGGCTTTAAGGTTTTTTGATAAATGGGTGGGGAGTTCATCAATAAAGGCTTGAATACGGGGTTTGAAGCGCAATGGTACGAAAAGTAACGCTAGTAGATAAATTCAGGTTATTTATTGTAAAAGTAAGAAAAACGAAGGTTTTCTTTACTCTGATTTTTAATCATTAATTCACTGTTTTTAATGCTTATATTGGGAAATAAACTCATTAAAACAATCAAAGTTAAGAAAAAACCGATATTAACCTTTTCTTAACTCTAAAACGCATCATCTTTAATGTTTTAATTAAACTGGCTAAAAACATTCCATATTTTGATTAAAAATACAGATACTAGAGACTAGCGTTACTTTTCGTACTGTTGCGCTTCAAACCCCAATACTAGGCGTGTTTACTTTTGAGATGTTCCGCCATTGCTGCTCCAGCTCTTCGATATTATCCAGCGTGTACCAGCTACTTGCTGTATCTAAAAACCGCTTATCAATATATCGAATGATAAAGGTTTTCTCGCTTGCTTTAATCGCATACTTTTTATTAGCCATTTTCTTGTCTTCTTTGATAGTGTAACAAGGTGTCATTATTATACCGTCACAATGTGACTATATAAATACCACCACAGTGTAACACTTTAATATCTATAACGACTATTCAACCGTAAGAAGGCGATATACACTCGCTTTACTCAAACTAAACTCTACCATTAAATCCTTTACCTTTACCCCTGCTAACCGCTTTTGTTTCATACCTTCCAACTGCTCAGGGTCAAGTTTTGCTTTAGCTCCGAATTTAACACCAAGACTTTTTGCCCTCGCGATACCATCTACCTGCCGTTCTTTTCTAATCGCATTTTCAAATTCAGCAATAGAACCCAGCATATTAAAAAGCAGTTTACCTGTTGGCGTGCTGGTATCAATTTTTTGATCCAACACCACTAAATTAATACCGCGCTTTTCTAAATCATCAGCAATCATTGTTAAGTCGAGCGTTGAACGCGCTAAACGATCTAATTTTGTAACCACCAAAGCATCCCCTTTCCGAATATGCTTTAAGCAGGATTTTAGTTGAGTCCGATTATCAGCCTTTGATCCACTGGCTTTTTCTTGGAATATTTGACCATCCCCTTTTTGACAGCCATAGTCGGTTAATTTCGATAATTGAATATCAAGGGATTGTCCTATTGATGAAACACGCGCATAACCAATGTTAGCCATTTTTATTCCTAAGTAGTCTTATAATCTTTTAGGTGTTACAAGACTTAATTATAAGACATAAAATAAGACAACTCAAGGGCGCATTCTTTCGTTGGGTAGAAATAGTCTTATAAAGTATACTTTATAGGATTAATATGCAGTGACTATTTGCATAATTTTGTGTCCTAAATAGTGTAACCACATCAATATTTCAGGGTGAGTCAATTTAAACAAAAATCCCCATAGTTCATATTTTGGGGCATTTATGTGAATTCACTATTTAAGATAAAAAATCGCATAATTTCGTGTCCTAAATAGTGTAACCACATCAGGGTGTTGTGGGGACTGAGGGTAAGATTCCCTTGGCTACCCGATTATGTTTTTCATTATTTTCCCAAATTTCTTTAATTAAATTTACTATTATTGAATTATGAAGGGTTCGCCTATTTGGGTGCTCAACTCTTACAGAGCATATATTTTTTCTATCAGGAATTATAACTTTAGCAATTAAAGGCAATGTTTCTTTTAACAAAATATTATCTTTTAGATAAAGCACTGGTGTAAATTCAGTATTTTTACCAAAATGATGTTTTATATAACTATCCCTTTTTCCTGTAGTAAAAATAACAATATCGGGGTTTAATATATCAAATTCTTTTTTCAGTACATTAAAGCATGCCCTTTCTAAATTTAGAATTTCTTTATTTGGCTGTCCTCTGCCTGCGTTACCAATTTTGGAAATGTTATTCCAAATAAAAGAAATAGTCTTATCTTTATTTATAAAGTATTTAGTTAATTCAGACTCAAAATAGCTATAATTTTTTTTATTCCAAAAAGCTCTTTTACCACGCTCTTTCCCATTTTTAGAATTTTTATAGAAATAATCGAAATACCCCCGCATCAAGTCATCAACGCTTTTATTTGCTAGGTTAAGTTTTCCATGCCAACCATCGGTTTCTTGACCGACAATCATGACTTTTATTTCAGAGTTAATATAGTCTTCGTCTACTTTTATTAAAAGTGGATTTGCTGCATTAGTATTTAAAGTCTTGGCATTTTTTAATAACTCCACCCAGTTATTTTGATAAAGCTCTTTTAGCTCATCATTCATTAACACAACCTATTTCTAAGAAAACATAATGACCGCTTTTTACGGTCGGCTGGAAGCGCTGGTTATATTTTTTATTTATGTAGCAACTCCATATCTTCATCACTAAGAACATACACAATGAGGTTGCATAAAATAGAGCTACTACTTATAGGTTTAGGTGATAAAAAAAAGATTTTATATTCCTCTACAACATCTTTTTTATTTAATCCTCCAACACCACAGCCGAGTAGAGGTAAAACAAGGCTTACCTCATTTTTATCATGTATTTGAGCATACTCGATAATAGTCTTTTCTATATTAACAAGGCTTTTCCTAATATCATTAATAGTTGGTCTTGTTTTTGTAAAATGCACACCTCGGTTACCATCAATCATTGCAACATGTAAGGCATGTTTAAAATTTGTTGCTTTACCTGATTTTGTAGGAACAACATCCCCTTTCTTTAATAGATACCCAGACGAATGAATCTCTGATAATAACTCATTCATCTGAAGTTGCAATTCATGCCCGCAATGCCTAAAAAATGACATTGACACTCCACTACCTAAAATAAGGTTTGTATTACTAGCATTAACTATAAAGTCCGCATTATTTTCAAGGACTAAATTTCCTTTCTTTATTATTAAATTATATTTAATGCTCATTTATTAAGTATAATTTTCCAATCGTTAACTGATTGGAAATAATATTAATAAATTTATTTCTTCCATTCTTATAACCCTTTCTATTCCAATAGAAATTGGCTAAAGGGTGACATGTATACTGAATGTTCTTATGATTTATAAGCTTACTTAGTTTTCTATTAGTATAAACTGATGCTATCAGAACAAGATCTGGCTGAATAATATCAATTATTTTATTTATTATTACTTCTGATGCTTTAATATCATCAGCTGTACATATTTTTTTAATACTATCGCCATTTTTTGCTGGGCGAAAGAAACCATTAATATAGGAAATATGAGACATGCTGTTAGATTCTTTGCTAAATCCCGAGTCAATTAAACATGACTCAATATTTTTGTACATATAATGAGCACCTCTTTTCCAGTACTGATTATTTCCTTTATTAACAATACCAATATTTGATATATATTTTCTTTCTTCACCTGACAGAGTAGAGCTATTACCTGAGTACCAATTATCTACATCTAAATGAATTGTACTGGCTTCAGGAAAAAAATTACTTTCACCAATGATTATGATTTTTGTATGCTCTTTACTTTCGTATTTTCTTCCTACAAAAGGTAACATTTCTGGATATTTCTTAAAATGGTCAATCTTCTGAAACTCTTCATTAAACTTATCTGTATTGTGCATATCTATCCTTTCCTTCTGAATACGAGTTGCTTTTGTATAATGCCGTGTTGACTGGCGATTTTTCCCTTGATAATACTCAGATTTATCGGGCTATTATCAAGGGCATTAGAGCTTTGCGAAAGTGCCAATGATAACGACCAAATCAGATGCTTATGGTCAGCTGGATTTTTATTAGCCATAGTGTGCCTCTCTGTGACAATTTGGGCATAAAGCTATCGCGTTTTCCACTATATCACCACCACCTTTAGCCAGTGGTTTCTTATGATGCACTTCTAAATACGGAGAACCATCAGATTTCCGCTTAAATGGTGCAAAATTAAGGCAACTTTCACACTTACCTTTTGCTCTATACAAAACCTCGGCTACAACATCAGGATTTCGATCATAAACAGTAGTAGTTACAGTTCTTTGTTTTGGTTTTTCCTTCGCTCTTTTTAAACGCTTGCGGCGGTCTTCAGACGAAGATCTAGAAGAATTCAGAACTTCTTTTCTGAATGATTCCGATATATCTTCAGCGGATAATACAGGTGAATCTAAGTAATTTAAAAGTACCTCCGCTACAATCGGATCCAAGTGTTTTTGGAAACTAATACCTTGAGAACAAAAGTGCTTCTGGGCATTACTCCACCCCTTATTACCACCAGTATTCTTTGGAAGTTCAAGGCTTATCGCTTCATCATGCAGGATAGGAAAACTTGACAGTTTAGATACATTTTCCAGTTTAAAGCGGAACGGAAAAACATTATCCGTATCGTCATCATCATAATGATCTACTACCTTAAACACACCGCAGAGGCTAAAATCTTTAACGCCTTTAGGCTTTTGAATAACAATTACCTGAGAACCGACTATTACGGTATCTCTTTTCTTTTCGTTCGTTAGCCCATAGCCCAAAGTCCAATCAAAATCACTTTTATTCCTAGGGCCATGATAAGCATAATAATACTTCATTTTATCTCCGAAGATTTTCTACGGCTAACACCAAAATAAGCAGCAGTAAAAAGCCATGATTCTTTTAGTCGTTCGCTTGAATTTTTATTAAGTGATTTTATTCACAATACCTCTTAACAAGTTACTATTCATATCCGCATATCTTACACCCTAGAGTGCAATTCTATGTAATTATTATCTATAACTAGGCTAAGAAATAGCCGGTTTTATTATATTTTGTAACTTACACCATGTTCGACTTAATTAAGTAACTTCTCATTATCCACTAGCAGCTGTATGGATGACCACTGATAACAGTGGAATATCACCGATATCCATAAGCGATTTGTCAAATAATCCCAGAATGAGATGTGATGCTGTTTTGGTACCTTCCTAACTTTTTACCCAAATGTCTATTTTAGGCGAAAAATGGAGCATTAAATAGAGAAAAAGTGCCTTCTATACAGTGAATTTTTATGTTTCAAATAAAGTCGGGGAGAAATTCCGAGTTTTTTGAGGTTTCCCAAAGAAGATGTAAATAATGATATTGAATTTTATAATCATAGACAATGTCATGAAACACTTGGCGATAAAAAAATGATGTGGGTGTATAAAGAAGAGATGGAATTAAATACAGCATTAATCCAAACAGCTTAACTCGAATAAATAAGTATCTTAAAATAAGTGTATTGACTTTTTGGGGTGCTATAGTTCTTAATAATTCTATATGCTTTCGGTTTACAACCCTTTCTATTTCATCTACCAATAATATCCCCATACCCTCTGGGTGTATACGCCTTAGCATTTCCTCATCCAATAAAAAAAAATCGAACGTGTTCGGTTGAAGAGCTACAACCCTAGCTCCTTCTTCTTGAGAAATATTATTGACCTGCCAAATCATAGTCGGCCCCCTATATATCTCACCAGCATATCCAACACAATGATACTGCCTCTGCTTTTTATCCAAAAAGTCATTGACCCCATCAATATATTCTCTTGGAGTCATTTTTAGACGGTCACAATCATATTTATACCAATATTTACACAATTCTTTATGAATCCCCTTTCGGCTGAAATAGGGAGCCCCATGTGAACCATCGAGTACAAGTAATCCTCCTTCAATAAGTTTATTAAACACTTCACAAAGATGTTCTGGTTTTAGCCACAGATTACCACTCCCACTCCTAGCCCAACCCACACTCTCACTCCTCCGAGATGCTCTTGGAGCATCTCCACGATAGAAAAAAACACCTAATTTCCCCATCCTTTTCTCAAAACGTAGGGCAGAGAATCCGTATCCTCTGCGCCGATGTATTCTAATAATTCTTTCTGTTGATAAATGTTTATAAGTTTCTGTTAATATGCAAGGCTTAATATTTTTATATTTACAATTCCAAACTGGCATACCTTCTATATGTGTAGACAATAATTCGTATCTACTATCCTCATAAAGCAATGCTAATTGTATGCTCGCATCACTGCCGGTAGAGTCATTGAATATTTTCGATGCACGACTATTTGTAAAGTAGCTCTTATCTACAAACCAAAAATCTGTTATATAAGGAGAAAATAACTCAATAGGTACCAGTAAATCATCTCCACTACATGGATAAAATAATGATAAGTCTTTTACTTTCTCTAATATTTTTTCGTCAATTATGAATTCTTTTTTCATTCTTCACCTAGGTACAAAATAATCCTCACGCTCATGAGTAATTTGTGATGCCATATTTTTCTATGAGTTTCTCTAAAATTCACGTCTATTCAGCGTAATTACTTGGAATTAACTGTAGCGCTTTAAGTATCGCTTGTAAGCGAACTTCTACCCGATTTCCGTTGAAGTTTTCTAAAACTACAATAGCCGGTTGATTCCTTTTTTGTACTGCAATATAAACAGTCCCAACAGGTTTCTCAATACTACCTCCTGTAGGACCGGCAATACCAGTAATTGCAATAGAATATTCTGCAAAACATTGATCTAAAGCTCCCGCTGCCATTGCACTCGCTACTTGATGACTGACAACACCATATTGCATAATAATATCAGGGTTTATACCAAGAATTTCCGTTTTAGATACACTGCTATAAGTAATAAAACCACGATCAAACCAATTTGAGCTACCAGAAATATCAGTAAGAACTTGAGCAACACCACCACCTGTGCAAGATTCTGCTGTGACCAACATATGCTTAGAGGATATTAAAAAGTTAGCAAGTTTCTGAGCACTATCAGCGATATCAATCGTTAATTTCATATATCAAACCTTTATGTAAGAATTCCTATTTTTCAAAATAATAATGAATAAAAAAAGTAAATAATCTCTACTGATATTGCTGTGTAAAGCTAAAAAAAAAGAAAATGATTGCAAAAACATTAATACATCAGAATATTGCTTTATTCTATTATTCCCAATTTAAGCTGACAATTTCGAATCCATCTTCAATAGATTTTTTTATCTGTATATCTTGATGCCGCGTTATATTTCCATCAACATTTAACTGTTGTATTCCAGATAGATGTTCTACTTTAATACAGCATCCAACAAACAAAAAAGAATCGATCTTGGGTGTATTTGGTTCATCACAAAAGTGGGCTAAAGCTTCGGCTACACACGTTGCAATATCCTCATGAAAATGACCACTTCCAGAAAGGTGTGACATTGCAATTTTCTTTGCTCCTAAAACATGGGCTGCGTATGAAATACTCTCATAAGCTACGTTGTAATAGAAATCCCGGTACGGATTTCCATAAAAAGGAGTCGCAAACTGCTCATACGATTTAGATGTTTCACTCGCCGCTAAAACAACACCCCGCAGCTTTTTATTACGTTTTTTTCTCTGAAGTCCGATTAAAGAAATGTCTGGATTATAAAATCTACTCCATTGAGCAATACGACTAATATCATTTTCATCAATCCCCAAAGCTCTTGAAAAATAACTTTTAGCCGAACCTAATGGTGAAAAACCATCTTCTGTGGAAATAATATAGGCATCAACTTGTTCTAATCGCACCAGTTCTTCAAATGATGTGTCAAAATCATAACCGATTATAGTAGTGGAGCCTTTCTTCGAATTTAGTTTAGCAAGCGTATTCATTATTTCTCCTTTTGTAAAAATATATCCGTACAAGGTTCTTTAGCCAACAAAGAAGATTTAATGGCTAAAATTAAGACATTTTTAATGCATTATTCACGAACAATGATGAGGTTATTTTTTACATGTAGCTGAATTTTATTGTTATCAACAACTTCTTGCCAGTTTTTATAGGGCGTAGGCGGCATATATTTATTTAATGACACATCATATTCTCCTTTAATATCTGTTAAAGCATACATAGCATCAGTCGCGGCACTTTTAACACCATCGTCTGTGATTCTATTACCCGAATAAAAATCATTGCCCGGCCATGAAACATGATCCCATGCGACAAAACTGAAAAGATCGCATTCGCTAAATTTATCCTCATGCTCTTCGAATTGGTGAGGGGGGCAGAGTTGATGCTTTGTTTCATTACCTTGTAATAAAGGTCTAACTAGAAAGGTAATCTGATTGATTTGGTGGCGTTCATTATTACACTCACTGAAAGGATCATAATATACGGCTTTGATATAAAGGAGTTGTTCACTGTAGTCTCTCAGAATACGTTTTAAGACCTGCTTGAATTGCTCACCTAATTGTCCTTTAAATTGACCAGCAAACTGTCCACAACCAATGCCTGATAGCGTAATGCATGCTGTTGTACCTTTACTCTTTGCGGACTGATTCGCATACATTAAAGCAGGCAATAACCTTCTCTTATACAGCTGGTAATAGGATTCAAAATTAACTTCATTATTGATTGTCACCTCATTCCAATCAGCAGGTTCATGATACTTTCCATTTCTGAGTAATGCTCCCGCTATAAAGATAAGGGTAGCATCAAAGGGGGAAGAATGGGCTTGAGGCTTATCATGTTTGCCATTATCAAAGACAGTAACAGGGATGGAGATATTGATATCGCCGAGTATCGATAGTTCACTGTGATTCCAGTCAGTGCCATTCCCATATACGGATGTTTCAGCAAAAATTTGAGGCACTTTAGTCTGCATCAACAATTCGATAAAATCATCTAGGGAAAGTTTTGATAGTGGATGACTATTTAATTTACTCTGTAAATATTTTCCAGCAGCCCCCCCTTTTTTCAAAGATTCCATATAGGATAATGCTTTTTGATAGGCATCACGATGCAGTAAAGCTGTATAATTCTTCATAGTATAATATCTATATTCTTCAAAGGTTATGTATCTAAGAGGGTAAATTTAATCGCATGAAAAGTAACGGTTATAAGTTGGCTTTACTTATATATCCACATACTCAACTTTTTAGAAAAAATAAGAATATCGTTTCATCTAGCATTCAACTAACAACCTAAGAATGCTCTCTATTTATTCCTCATCTTCGTCATCATAATCCTCTAGGTCCTCATCTAATTCAGAATCAATTTCATCTTTATATTCCTCTACAATACGATTAGGAATTTTTCTCCAGTTAAAAATCATACTAGATTCGATTATTCCAAAAGAATCTTCTAAGTCTATTAGCACAATTCCTTCTGACAGACATTCCTCTGATAAATTGTTAATACACTCCAGTGTTAATTTCGAGACACCTAATAACGTTCTTAGATCAGTGCGAGTAATTAAAAACCGTCCTCTATTTTTACCCCCAAAACTTGCTTCATAAGCAGATAGATAAAGTTTTTCAGCAACACATTTAATTCTTTCATTAGTAATAATCGACATATATATTTTTAGAATATTAGATAAATCTTGATTAAGTAGATGTTATTTTCATACCTAATGGTGCTTATGTCAATCTTATTTTAATTATAGATGTAAAATACATCTCTATGTGTCTTTATTTACGCATATAAATGTAACTTATAAATCCATTACTTTTTCGGTATTTTAATACTAAAAATTAATTGTCATCTATCAATTCTTAATTAACTCTTTTAAAGCCGTTTGCCGTTGGCTAACATCCTGTTGCTGTATAGCCATTGATAACGCTCTTCTAGTACCTACAAAAACCGCTAAATTTTTGGCTCGCGTTAATCCTGTATAAATCAGGTTACGATAAAGCATTTTAAAATGTTGTGTAAGTATAGGAATAATAACCGTTTTAAACTCACTTCCTTGGGATTTATGTATGGTAATAGCATAAGCCAAATCTAGCTCCATAATATCTTCTTTTGTGTAATTCACTTCTCGATTATCGGGGTAAAAAGACACCGTGGCAGTAAGTTCTTCATTATTAATGCTTAAAATTTTACCTATATCACCATTGTAAACATTCAGATCATAATTATTACGTCGATGAATAACCCGATCCCCCTCTCTAAATATCCGCTCGCCCACTTTCAATTGGCATTTATTGGGATGAGCAGGGTTGGCTTTTTCTTGAATGACATTATTGAGATTAGCAGTCCCTAAACTACCCCGTGTCATTGGCGTTAAAATTTGTATTTCCGATTCTTTCCCTTGATATTTAGGTATCCATTCGAGATAAAGTTTAACCACGCTATCAACAGCAGATAAACCGTAATGCAAAGACGACCACGGGTGTATCTTTTTTACTACTGATTTTAAAGCATCTATTTCAGCACCACTCTTATGTAACCGTTCAATATCGACATGTTTAAATTTATCTGGAATAACAAAGTCTGCTTCATAAGCTGATTTTATTTCCTCTTCGATTCTGAACTCAAAGGGAGAATCACTTTCTTTATCTATCGCTAACTTCTCTAATTCTTCTATTTTCCAATCAAAATGCCGTTTAACACGCCCAATAAAAGTTAGCTGGGCTTGAGTCGCTTCATCTGAATCAATAAACAAACAATCAGCGTGCTTCCATGCGTCAGGACTTTTAAATGGCGAATCAATATAAGGCGTTTCACCTTTATTAATCTGATGAGCATATTTAATAATCAAGGACTCTTGCGCTTGACGGAATACCTGCGTTAATCGAAAGCAGGGAATCACATCAGAAGCAATAATATCCATTAATACATTACCAGCACCCACTGAGGGTAATTGATCTGGATCACCTATCAAAAGAACTTGGCAAGTATTAGGAACTGCCTTTAATAAAGAGGCTGTTAAACTAATATCTAGCATGGAACCCTCATCAATAATTAAAAAGTCTGTAGTCAATTTAGACTCTTCATTCATTTGAAATTTACCGCCTTTCCATTCTAGTAATCGGTGAATGGTTTTTGATTCTCTACCAATCACCTCAGTCATTCTCTGCGCTGCTCTGCCCGTTGGTGCAGCAAGTAACACCTTTTTCTTCATCGCTTCCAGTAAACGAACAATAACTAAAGTTGTCGTTGTTTTACCACAACCAGGACCACCAGTAAGTACGGAAAATCGGTGCTGTACAACACCTTTAACTGCTTCAGCTTGTTCATCACTTAAAGCAATGGAATTTTTCTGGCAATAAATACTGATCCAGCTCTCAATTCTCTCTGAATCACTCGCAATAGATCCATTCATCTCACGTAAAATAGTTGCTACCGCTGTTTCATCAAAATAAAGTGTTTTAGAGTAATAGCCTGTCGTTTCAATATTATCTTGTTTAACCAATCGGGTGCAAAGCTGCCCTTCTTGTTTCATTAAGCTTAAATAATCATTAAGTTGCTCACCTAAATTTATTTCAATTAGATCGATGATGCCTTTATTTATCTGTTGTTCAGTTAAATAGCAGTGTCCTTGATCACGACTAGCCGCCAATACGTGTTTAATGGCAGCCATTAAACGCTGCTGTGAATCTTCTGCTAAACCAATGCTCAGAGCGACTTTATCCGCTGAGAAAAAACCAATTCCATAAAAATCATTCGCTAGACGATAAGGATCTTCAGTAACCATTGAAATGGCTTTATCACCATATTCTTTATAAATTCGTACTGCAAATAAGGTGCTGATTCCATGCCCTTGAAGAAACATCATCACTTCTCTAATGGCACGGTGTTCAGTCCATGCTTGCTCAATCATTTCTAATTTCTTAATCGCTATGCCAGGCACTTCCGTTAAGCGTGTAATGTCGTGTTCAAAAATATCTAGCGTTTCTTCATGAAAATGTTTAACAATTTTCTTAGCCGTCTGAGGACCGACACCTTTAATAAGGCCTGAGCCGAGATATTTTTCAATCGCAGCCGTTGTTGCAGGTTTCTTTTCTATCGCTTCAGTCGCTTTAAATTGACGACCATATTTAGGGTCAATCGTCCATGCCCCCCTAAATTCCATAGTAGCGCCAGCAAAAACCTTGGTTTGATGAACAGTCACAGTTTCTTGTTGATTGGCGGATTGAAAAGGCTCGACACGTAAAACTGACCAACCTGTAGCAACATTATGATAAGTAACTCTACTTACAATACCGATAAGCACTTCAGTAATCGTATTTATTGGCATATTTTATTTTCCATGTTGTACAAAAACTCTAAATTCATTCCATGATACCCAATTCTCTATTCTTAACACTCTCTGATCTTAATTGACTTTCTAAACTTGAAACTTTTAGCCGCTCTGCATCACGCATTAAAACAAGCTTTAATAAAGCCTCATCCTGTTCTAGCACCTTATTTTCAAGAAGCTGCTTTTCTGCTTCTAATATGCGTATTTTATCTTGCAAAGATTCAACTAATTCAACACTATCAGGATTTTTAAATACGCTACTCTGCTGTTCTGAATTTCCATTTAACACATCAAACAGCTGATTTAAAATAGTATCTGTTAGTAATTTATTTTTTAGGTTACTTTTTAATTGCATCACCAAAGGTAAAATCCGATTATTAATCTTAACCGTGGCTTGCGGTGGTTTTCTTTTATCTACTGGTAAAGATTTTCTACCGCGTGTTTCTTTTTTGGATTTCATACATGAACCCTACTAAAAAATAATAGAGTTCATTATAATTTATTTTTAAGTTACCTATAAATAAATTAACTTTTATCACAACCTTTTGGCAATACCCAAGGATTAGACTTAGATTTTTTCACATAATCAGCCACAGGAATTTTCTCACCAGTGACTAGCTCAATTTCAGAAACTGTTACTTGATAATTATCTAACTTCTTACGCGTAGCCACCTTTGAGTTAGGCACAATCCACGCAATCGCACGCTCATCTTGCCCTGTCCCTCTAATAATAACCTTCCAAAACGCATCAGGCGTTTTAACACCGTGGCTTTGAACAAAATAATCATCTTTTGGGTTATTGCCCCAAATTACCCCACCAATAATTAAAAGCTCATCAATATCTCGATAACATTCAGTAATCTCTTCAGTCATCAACCACGCACCACGATTCATATTCGCAGCTTGCGGTAAAATGTTAGTCATACTATTTGATACTTTAATAGCTGATGCCGAATAATCTAAATGATTAGCTGGTACTAAATGCCCACGATCATATTTTTCACCATTCGCAGCTTTATAGCTTTTACCACTGTATTGCTGACACTCTTTAGGTACTTTCGGGTCTAAGAAAAAAGAACCATACCGTTTATGTTTTCCTGTATCACGTTGAGCATTATATTGAAACTTAACAGCACCGCGTTTTGAACAATCCAACCACACTGTAAACCCTTCATAATCTAACCTTATTGAATTTCCTTTTCTTTCATCCACATTAATAAAAAAAGGAACACTGGGAGAGCTCTTATAAAACTGGTATTCCGTACTTAGTTGATTTAATTCTTCTTTTTTCTTTCCATGACAATGATAGTCATTCGTTTTTTTATTGGTATGACATCCCTCTTTATTTGTCCCTCCACCATGCGCGTAAAGACTTGCAGAGCTACCTAACAATATTAATGTTAATGCATATTTGAACATACTGATTCACCACTTGTTTTAAAGTAAACAAATGTACAGTAAGTTTTATCAAAACAAAATATTTAAAGTGCCAGTGACACTACGGACTTTATTGCTTATATATAATTTGCCTTAGTGTCATTTTTTAATTTCATCGCCTGTCTATTTTTAATATAAGTAAGTACAGTTGGATTCTCTTCAATTTGATAAACACGCTCGTATGATGTTCGTTGTACTTGCAATAAATCATAGCCCATCTTTTTGAGTAAATTTTTAAGCTTGGCAATCGGGCGCTGAATTGACCTAAAATTACCTAAATGATTGGCAGTCAGCTCTTTGTGGTTTTGTTGTAAGAATATCAGCGCATCTGTTACATCATGAGCTGTAAATTTCTTACCTTTCAGCATTTCAATAATCTCTTGCATAAACAAAGCGCGGCTAGTAATGCCTTTGGTTTCGCCCTGTTCATCATGTTGCTGGGTTTCTTTAGATCGAATATCAACTATATCAGAGTGAATTAACTCATGGTTTTGTATAGTGGTGGAACCTTGGTTTTTATAAAATTGTATATCTTCTTCATTGAGGTCATAGCTGGGTTTTCCTGCCATTTCTTCAACCAGATAACGGTCTAAACTATCACGTTCTGCTTGGGTATCAGGTTTATTACGTTTTAGTTGTTTAGCGGTTTCTTCGGCTATGGGGGCGGCTGTTAAAACGCGCTGTATATCTTTTTCACTGGCTCTTTTATTCAGCCCTTGGATTTTATGCAAGACAGCTTTTTTTTTAATGGTATAGCCTTTTATCTGCGCTAGAATTAAAAATTCTTGAGAGAAATTATTTAAGCTATCATTCAGTGAAGCGGTGATTTGTGCTTGTTGATACGCCAAGGCATCCACTTCATATAAGCGTCCGCCTAGAAAGCGTGAATTTTTAAGCTGCTCTCCGTCTAATAAAGCTTGTTGTTCAATCTCACGCGCTTGTATATGCCCTTTTTTAAACGCCACTTGAATATCTTTCACTGCTCGCACGCGTCCAATGGCTTGAATCATTTCATTGGCAGGTACGACATTAGAAAATAAAGCATAGATTTTTTCAAAGTGGTCATTAGTGATACTCACCCCTGAGCTAATCACGGGCGTGCTAATAATGAGTCGGTATTTTTTTGATTCTTCATCAGGGTTCTTTAAGAAATCCGCTTGTTTCGCTTCGCCTTTATTATCCCCTGTGATGATTAGTATCTCATCTTCATCAAGGTCAAAATCTCCCTGCATATCTTCTGCTAACAGGTTAAAAGCCAAGGCGGATTTATGCACTTGAATTTTTGAATCGCTGGTAATCCAAATATTTTTACCTGCTTGTAGCTGTTTATTAGCTTCTACCAGTAAGCTTTCACTGTCTGCTAGGGTAGTTATTTGTTTTTGATGGGTTGATCCTTGCGCTTGAATTACTTGAATAGTCTTATTGGTATGCTCTTGTAACCATTGCAAACTAAAATCATTAAAATCTGCATCAGCTAAGATAACGGTTTCTGCATTATTAATGGCTTCAATCAAGGTATCTTGTACTTCTTGGCGATTTTTAACGGAACCAATGCTGATAAATTCAAGCATTTGTCTAAATTCATCGAGCATTAAACAGTTGGTATCCGTAATACCATGTTTCGGAATGGAGTTAATACAGACAGAAAGGCGGTCGCTGGATTCGCCCCAATAGGTTTGTACATCCTCATAATAGCGTAGGTCGAGGCGTTTAGCCCCCCCACTGGCTAATGAAACACGCGGACAGATATACACCACTTTACGCTGATTAATATCTCGTTTCTTAACCTGTTCAGCAACCAAGCCCATGACTTCGGTTTTACCTGCGCCCATGCCGCGTGCATCGACAAAAATACCCTGTTGTTTAAGGATATGCTGGGCGATTTCAGCGTTATTTAGTTGGCTTGCATCAACTCGGTGGGTATTTTCTAAATGGGTAAGACTGTGTTTCTCGCGTATTTTGATTAAGCTATATTTAATAAACATACGTCTGAGCGTATGGCGCACGGTATGTTTTTTAATACCTCGGTCTTTTGTAGCGGCATTGAGTTTAGCGCAGACGGTTTTATAGTGTTCTAAAGTAGCTATTTGATGCGCGAAATAAAAGCAGGCGTTTTTTAATACCTTTTTTAACTGGGGCTGGGGTGCATATTGAACAGCGGCATAATGAAAATCAGTGGTATTAAGCTGGCTAAAGAGTTTATGCGTATTCAGTTGTTTACGAACTTGGAATTTACCTTTAGCGATTAGTACATCGTTAAAATCACATTTTTCTGCATTTAACTCAGGATAGACTACCTTAGCCTTATATTCATGGGCTATTTTTAAAGCCGCAAATAAACCAACATTGCCCCCGTCCTTTAGATTAATATCATTATCCGCAATAATACGGATGTTAAGCGGGCTAAAGCTAAAGTGCTGGACAACGTGGTTTAAATTATTCGCATCTAATGCAACCGCACACACTTTTCCTGTGGCGATATAACAGCTAATCGCGGTGGCGAGTCCTTCGGCAATATCAATACTTTTTCCTTGGGCTTTACCTATTAAGGTATAACTGCCTTTTTTACTGTCGGGTAAAAAGATAAAGTCTTTATCGCGTGGGGTGGAATCTGGGGTATCTTGAAAAGGCGCATCATAAATGCGCTGATAACCGACTACTTTCTGTTGGGTATTATTCAGTGCAAAGGCAATATAAGTGCCGCGTGCGTCTTGTCCTTGTTTAAGTATAAAATTTTGCGGTAGGTCACTGATAGCAATGTGCTTGCGTTCTAAGTAGGCGCTCTGGGTAACGGCAGGTAAAGATTGAAATAAGCGGTCGAATTGATTGAATCGATCAATCTTTTTTTGTTTAAGCTGGGCTTGCTTAATTTGTTGTTCAGCTTGTTTTTGTTGGCGTTCCTGTTGTTTTTGTTGGGCGAGTTTTTTCTGTGCCGCGCTGATTTTTTGAGGCTTAGGCGTATAACCTAAATCTTTGATTAAGTAGTCATAGCCGCTAAAGGTCGTGCTGACACCGCCAAACTTGAGGGTATTAAAACGAATAACAGGAAATTCATGCCCTTGCTTGGTGTGCTGTCTATCGACCCAGAGTTTAACTTTACCTTTAAATTTAGGTTCTAGCTCAATGCCACGTTCAAGTGTGGTTTCGCCATTAAAAATAAAGGGGGCTGCCTTGCTCCAATCAATACCACATTCTGCTGCAATGCCGTTAAGTTCTGAATGCCCATCCGCAATAATATCGTAAAAAGATTTCATTGGATGGCTCCTAATAAAACAACAGATTGTTGTTCATTTAGGGGTATTAAAGTGGAAACTTGTGTTATTACTGCCATTCTTGTATCTCAATAATGGCTTTTTTGAGCAGATAATGATACTTATTGTTACTGTAAATATTTGTTTTATTTGATAAAAAACAGGAAGAAGCGAAATAGAGTTGAAAAATTATATTTGTAGAAAAATAATTTCTGTATAATATTACGCTAGTTCATTATTATAGTGAACAAAGATTAATCAATAATGCCCTTAAAAGCTTGTTGATGAAAAGTAAGTAATGTTCAAAAATTTTCGACGATGGTTGACATTCTTACGGTGAATTTATAAAAAAGCTCTGTTCCTTCTTGGTTCAGAGCTTTTTTTATGTCCGATAGAATACCATATAAAGCCTCAAAGCGGTTATTCATTTACAGCATAAACCGATTTATGTTTTTAGTGAATTTAGCATGATAAGAAAGCTGAAGAAGATAACTAGGGTTGTTTTATATTATTTTCTGAATGCCTGTGTGAAATGCCTTATTTCAAGGTTAAAAATAAGGGGTATCACTTATTTATTTGATTTTTAAGGAAAGTAATTTTAAATATTCTAATATTAGAATGGTATATAAGAGGATTCTATTTGTTAGAAGCAGTGTTAAATTAATGAGTAGCACTGCTAGGTTTTGAAATTAATTTTAGTGTTTCTTTCTTGTATAGCTTTCAATATCGCTTAATTTCTAATAAGTAAACCCCCAGCTCTGCTGGGGGACTCACAAAGTTTGACAATTACGGGAATCATCGCAATTCTCTTTATCTGTGAACCGCCTAAAGTTCAAAAGATAAGGAAAAAACGATGAAACCAGAAAATAGTTTAAACCATACGAAATGGGAATGTAAATATCATATAGTTTGGATACCGAAATATAGAAAGAAGAGCATTTATAAAGATTTGCGGAAATACCTTGGTACAACTCTAAAAGAGTTAGCTCTTCAAAAGGAATGTACAATTGAAGAAGGACATTTAATGCCCGATCATGTCCATATTTTAATCTCAATTTCTCCCAAGTACTCAGTGTCACAGGTGGTTGGATTTATAAAAGGTAAAAGTGCAATTTCTATAGCTAGAACTTACATGGGCCGAAGAAAAAATTTTACGGGTCAAAGTTTTTGGGCAAGAGGCTATTATGTTTCAACAGTAGGAAGAGATGAAGAAACGGTGCGAAATTATATTAAGCACCAAGAGAGCGAAGATAAGCGAATAGAGCAACTTAATCTATTTTAGATTACCCCCACCTTTAGGTGGTAAATAAGTAAACCCGCTTTGAGCGGTTCACGGTTTTCAAGCCTCCGGCTTTGCCGGAGGTATTTGACTCAGTATTATTTTAATACCTTTTTAGTATTAAATTAATGCTATTTATTAGCTTCTTCTTGAAGCTCTTTTGATAGCTTTAGCATTGCATATCTCACAAAATTAAGCTTAGTTCTGCCACTCAAGTTTACGCCCTTCAAAAGCTCTTCATATTCATGCTCATTAAAAGGAAGGCTGATATTTTTAAACTTTCTCGGTGCATTTTTATCTAACGTCTTTTCTACTGGTACTACTTTATTACCATCAGCTCCTGCTGCGAAATTTTCAATCTGTTCCTTAGTGGGTTCTTGTTTCTCTGCACTTGTTTGTGGCTCTCTACGTTTTACCATTACAAAATTTCCTTAATTAGAGCCTTAATTTCTGATTTAGCTTTAAGATTACTCATTTCAATAACACCTAATCCATCACTCATAGCATCACGGTAACATTTACGATCACAAATCATTGTGTCTAGTAGTTTAATTTCTGGGTAATCAGTCAAACATTCACGGGTATCTTTTTCTTCATGAATAACTGGGTTAGTTGGTGCCATTGTGATTAAGCCAAAGATAATTAAATCAGGGTTAATATCTTTTGCTTGAATAATGATCTCTTGCATATTAGGTAAGGTATCTAAATCAGGCTGTGAAGGTCTAAAGGGTACAATTAAAATATGTGCCGCTGTCATGCCCGTTCTTAATTCTCTGCTATCGCGTCCTGCGGCATCGACAATTACATATTCATAGCGATTATTAAGATCAAGTAAAGTATCACGGATATTATCGTATTTCTGAATGCAATGTACTATGGGTAGTTCTTTATTCTCAGCTCGATCCATTGCCCAATTATTCGCTGTACTTTGTCTATCTGCATCAACTAAGACAACATCATGCCCTTGTTCTGCTAATTCTGCACTAATGTTTACTGCTGTAGTTGATTTTCCACAGCCGCCTTTTTGACTTCCAATAAGTATAATCATATTTTTTTAACATAAATTTAGTATTAAATTAATGCTAATATAGCACTGATTTAGTATTAAATCAGTATTAAATTAATGCGCCGTAAGTGGACGGGGTATTAAGATGAGTGGATAAGAGGAGTGGAAGGGAAAGGAAGAGTAATAACGATTTATTTTGGTTCATAATAAATGGTATCTAGCATAGCTACTCTTCCATCCCATAACTTACCACTAATACCTGATGGTCTAGGCGACTGCCACCAAACAGATTGCATTATTGGCTCAATTATTTCTGACCAGTACATATTGAAATCTAGTTTTGACTCTGTGAACCCAAGGTCTCTACTTAATTTTCTTCGATTCAATTTACTTATACAAATAAATTGATCTGGACGTTTCATTGCTAATAGCCTACTTGCCGTAGGAACTCCACCATTTATTTCTAAGTTCTCAAACGCTGTTTGAAAATGTTCTATAAAATTATTGTAATCATCTTCAGACACATATCCTGTCGTAGGTATATGATCAAGAGCTAAACTAAGATTATCATCATTTTCAGATATTCTGTTTTTAAATCCGCTATCTCCATGCATAGAACCAAACAAACCCCAATTATAATTTTCTAATTCAGTATTTTTTATCTCATTTATACTGATGATTCCTGCAATAGCTTTACGCTGCAAAATATCCAGCTCAGAAAATGATTCAACACTATTAAACAAAGATTTGTATTTATTTAATACATCTAACCTTATTTTAAAATAATCAGGTTTTGATGACTTAACAATTTTTCTATACTTGTTCCATGACATCGTTAATAGATTTGGGTACGCAGCATTAAATTTAGGCTTGTTTATGCGTAGCTTTTTATTTAATGCATTCTTATGTTTTTTATTAGCTTCATATTGAAGTTCATACGACACAAGGAAATCTTTACTAATTGGGCTTCCTTCTTCCCATAAAGAATTTACCATATTTTTTATATCAATCAATGGCTCATCTTCTACACTTCCTTCTATTAATATTGCGGCTTCTATATTATTCCCTTCAACTCCACCATTAGTAAAATTTGCGCTCCCAACAATTGCTGTAGCTTTATTTTTAGACTCAAAATAGTATATTTTTGGATGGAAAGTCCCTTGGGTCATATCAATAGCAACTTTTGAATTATTACTTGATGATAGCTGCTGTAATAACTTAGGGTCGGTATGACTAAAATCTATACCAATAATTATTTTTTTTATCTTTTTTTTATTATCAATTAATTTATCAGTAAGTTTGTTTGTAGTTCCCCATGCTACTGCCCAGTGAATTTCATCAGAATCAGAAATTAATTTTTTTAATGTCTTAGTTATTTTTACGGTATCTAAAAAACTTGTTTTCAATTTTATACGTCCTTTTTGAATTAATACTATTATTGTGAAAAATCCATAACTGTTCGACATTTCGGATACCCACTACAACCCCAAAACTGATTACCTCCACGCTTAGCCGTTCTCAATACCATTGATTTACCACATTTAGGGCAAGAGATATCAGGATTTTCTAGTACAGGCTTAACTTCAGTTGGTCGTTGTTTTTCAGCAACTATCGTTTTGACATGCTTAACATGCTCTCTATTTGTTTTAAGTGATGGTTTTAATCGGTTAGTAGATATTTTGGTGCATATATTTTTAACTTCAGAATCAGTGAATACTAATTGAGTTTTATTTTTAATGTATCGAATATAAGCACCAGAATAAACAACATTATCTGGCATAGCTGTTTTAAAGGTGCTGTCTCCAACAAAAACGATAAGAGAAAATACAGTATTTGGCTCTATATCTAAGGCTGTCTGTAAGGTTTGAGTATGCTTATAGTTTTGGTGTAGAGGATTTTGAAATTTAGAAGTATGGCGGTAAATCTTCTGTGTCCAAGTTTTCTGTTTTTCACTACCAAATATCCAGCCTTTCATATTTTTTGTTTCAATAACAAAAATACCGTAATTAGAAACAATCACATGATCGATTTGTGTACTGCCGTCTACAGTTGGAAGGGTTACATTTTTAAATAAAGTGTACTTACTCTTATCAAGTAAGAATTTAGCCATTAAATTAACCTTAAATTCACCAAAAACACCTTTCATAAAAGGTGTTTTTAGAAAGCTAAAAGTTAGAAGGATAGGGATTACCCACCAATAGGTTGCAAAAAGTTGTTCTAAGATAGAAAGCATCATAATTTATATAATATCCATAATTAAATACAGCCATATAAGGCTATTTATTTTGAAGTTGTTTCCATAAATTTAATACAATCATCCCAGCATCCATCTAAAAGGAGCGGTTGAAATTATATCGTATGAAGCAGGTTTACCATTTTGGAAATCTTCAATTTTTTGGTCTTTAATACTAGACTCTTGCATTTGGTTAAATAAATCAATCGCAAAATCAAGTTTGATAATCTTATTTTCTAGTAAATCACATAAACCAGTACGAATAGCTATTAGTTTTATGATTTTAGGATTAGTAGGGTTTCTTGCTGCAATCGCATTATTATCTATTGCTGCTTGTTTATCTAAGCAAAAATTAATGTTGGCATCATTTGCGAGTAGTACATTGGGTAAGGAAATTAAGAGAATAAGAATAAATTTATTAAGCATAATTATGTTCCTTTCGGTATGGAGTGAATAAAGGGGCTGTGTAAAAATTAGTTGTTAAATGCTCGATTGAATAATTTTTAAAATCCAGAATATTTTAAGTGTAACCATAACTGCTGAATAATCACCCCTGCTGAATCATCTGGATGCTCTACGTTACAATCAATGAATAATGGACTCTTCAGGTCATGCAACCCAAACGCATTTCTAATTGCCAATCCTAAAGTAAAATGCAGATCAAACAGCTCATCTTCCTGTAAAGCCGCAATCTCATTTTTTTGGCCATCATTTAAAACAGCCATAAGAAAATTAACCGCTTCACTCACTGTTTCTGGGGTGCTGACTATTTTCTTAATCTGTTCTGAATAAGAAGGCATTAAAAATTACTCATTCCACCATGAAATAGAAAGCTGAAAATTCCTGTAAACATTGAACCCAGTATAAATAGAATCATAATTGCAGGAATAGCGGCAATCGCCCATTTCACCATCAAAACAACCATTGATAAAAAGGGGATTTGAATATCAGTAATAACCACTTCTTGTTTATCATTGCTCATTTATCTATGCCTGCTGTTGTTCATATTTAATAAACCATAACGAGTAATAGCTTTTTGTGCAGGAGGGGTGAGGTTAATCTCCAGTTCTTTTAAGGCAAGACTAATCACTTCAGAATATCCCTGTAATTTTTTACCTTTACCTGAAAATCCTAGTTGTTTTGATAGTTGTTTGAGTCGGTTGCTGTCATCTTCAGGCAACCAACAGGAAATTTTTGATTCACCAGCTTCAGTTTTAGCTGCATAAAACCGCTGCTGTTTTTCTTTGTTTGAAATAGCCATTGCTCAGATACCTATTAAAAATAATACTGGTTATAACTAACTTTTACAGTTATAAATAACTATTATTACACATAAATTTAGATGTTAGCTGATTAAATAGTATTGGATATATTGAGTGAAATAGCCCCAAAAATAGCACTAAAATTACTAAAACAACAGTTTTAAGTAATATTCTTGTTTTTTATAGTTTTAATGGGTGTTTCTACAATACTAAATAGCCGATTTTTTGCGTGAATACTAGAAATTTACGTTTTAGTGTTCTCAGTAAAAACTACTAAAATAGTAATTTTAGTAAATTCTATATCTCCGAATTATGCTATATTACCCCAAACAGGTTTCAGTACGCGCTGTGGAGGAAAGATGGCTAATACCGTTGAGATAAAATTCAAGAAGTTTCAGAAAGAGTTTTTAGAGTTTTTGAAATACACTAAGGGTCATGCTGATACCACTTGCTACAACTACAATTCAGATTTAAACATCTGGATTAAATGGCTTACTCAAGAAAAATTAGACTGGCGAAAATGTAAACCAATTCAAGTAGAACACTTTGTCAGCTATCTTTCTAAAAAAGGCGTAGGCGCTCATGCTATTGGCAGAAGAATAGCTTGCCTCTCTACTTTTTATAAGTGGGCTAAACGCCGTGAATATGTAGAAGATGATCCTATCTATTTAATAGATAAACCCAAACGCCCTAGTCGTATGCCTGTGTGGCTTGAAAAAGAAGAACAAGATAAATTTATGAGGGCAGTTAGGAACTATGATGATATTCCTGAAACCATTTTTGGCAGAAGTAAAACTTCATCAGTAAAAATTCGCCAACGCTATGAACTGCTGTTTGAATTGATCCAAAAATCAGGGCTAAGAATTAGTGAGGCATTAGGGGTTAAAGTCAGTGATATTCGAGTAGTAGATAATATTGCTAAATCTATCACGGTAATAGGTAAAGGGAATAAAGAGCGTCAAGTGCCGTTACCTGAGTCTTTTGGTCAAGTTTTAGCAGATGCCGTTGGTGATAAGCACAATGAAGAATACTTATTTGCTAAGAAATCAGGGGGTAAACCAGTAGGTCAACATGCAGCACGGGCTTATTTAAAAAAGCTCACTGAAAAGGCAGGAATTAATAAAAAGATTACCCCACACAAACTACGACATACCTACGCTACGCGTTTGCTAGAAAAAGATGTGCAATTGATCGATATTCAAGCTTTATTAGGGCATGAGAGTATTTCGACTACGCAGATTTATACACACGCGGGGCAGGAGAGGTTGAGTAGGTTGGTTGAGGGGATATAACACTCCCATATATTTGTATGGGTTAAATAATAAATTGGTTAAATGAGTTAATAGAGTATGAAAATAGTTTCATTTTTTTCAGGTGCTGGTGGACTTGATCTTGGTTTTCAAAAAGCAGGGTTTAATGTTATATGGGCAAATGAATATGATAAAGAGATATGGGAAACATATGAAAAAAATCATCCCAAAACAAAATTAGATAAAAGAAGTATCGTTGATATTCCTAGTGATGATGTTCCAGATTGCGATGGAATAATAGGTGGTCCACCATGTCAGAGTTGGAGTGAAGCTGGTTCTGCAAGAGGGATAAAGGATAAAAGGGGGCAGTTATTCTACGATTTTATTAGAATCCTTGAAGATAAACAACCAAAATTTTTTCTAGCCGAAAACGTTAGTGGAATGTTAATTTCAAAACATAATGGAGCATTAGAAGGGATAAAAGAACTTTTTAAAAATGCTGGCGTTGGATATAACTTATCTTTTGATATGTTAAACGCATGTAATTACAACGTACCTCAAGACCGAAAAAGGGTGTTTTTTATTGGAATAAGAAAAGACCTTAATTTTTCATTTAAATTCCCAGAAGAAAAATCATCAAAAATAGACTTATTTTCTGTAATTAATGATTTAAAGGATAACGCTTTACCAGCATTAGAGAAAAACTATTCCAATAAGGATAACTGCTTAGTTCCAAACCATGAGTATATGATAGGAGGGTTTTCTACTATGTATATGTCTAGAAATAGGGTGCGTAAATGGGATGAGCAGTCTTTTACTATTCAAGCAGGTGGTCGTCACGCCCCTATTCACCCTCAGGCTCCAAAAATGCAGTTGGTCGAAAAAGATAAGCGTATTTTTATACCTAGTGAAGAACATCTATATAGAAGGTTAAGTGTTAGGGAGTGCGCAAGAATACAAACATTTCCTGATAACTTTATTTTTCATTACAACAAAATAGCGGCAGGATATAAAATGATTGGTAACGCTGTTCCTGTTAATTTAGCACAATTTTTAGCAGAAAATATAAAATATCAAATTTTAAAACATACCGTTCCAATAAAAAACCTTACAAATTAACAAGACTATTTCATATGACAAATATATTAGAAGCAATAGTTAATATTGCAGATTTACCTACACTTACAGTAAAAGATTTAACATTTGGTAATAATCGAGCAACAAATGTTGGAGATGGTCTTGAAGAGTTTATTAAGGATATTTTTTCTGGCAATAATGACGTAACAAATAATGAAGTTAAAAAATCAAGGTATCAAAAAACTTTCTCATATGAAGGAAGTAAAACAAGACCCCCTGACTTAATGATCCGTGGTGGCGATGCTATTGAAGTAAAAAAAACTGAAAGTCTTTACTCAGAATTACAACTAAATAGCTCTCACCCCAAGGCAAAACTTTTTTCATCAAGTCAAATGATTAATTTACATTGTAAAGATTGTGAATCTTGGATAGAAAAAGATATTATTTACACCATTGGACATATACCAAAAAAAAGTAAAACATTATCATCTTTATGGATGATTTATGGTTCAATTTATGCTGCGGATGATTCCGTTTATACTGATTTAAAAAATACTATTACAGCGAGCCTAGAGTCAGCTCCAGGGCTAGATTTTTCAGAAACTAACGAATTAGGAAGAGTTAACTTTGTTGACCCTCTTAAGATAACCAATATGAGAATAAGAGGGATGTGGTTATTAAAACCACCAGTAAAAGTTTTTGATTATGTTTATAATTATAACCAAGACCTTAAATTTCAATTAGTCGCTATTATTCCTTTAGATAAATATGAAAATTTCCCAAGAGATAGTATAAATAAAATAGAAAATCACAATAAAAAAATAATAACCATATCTGATATAGACATTAAGAATCCTAATAACCCAGTAAAATATATTAAATGTAAATTAATATTAATATTAATTAAAGATTAAATGTGAATTAAGAGCCAAAAAATATGAGCCAGCTCAGTTTTAAATCTTAAAATATTGAGAAAGACATCATTCACAATCAATCAACCCAACCATACCTAAAATTATTGCCGCTTGTGTAGGCCGAGCGTAAGGATTCGTGCGTAAATTGATATTAGTGCTCTGCAATACCTATAAAACCTGACTTCATACTATTTTTACTGTATAAATTAAAAATTTGTTTTTGGATGATTCGTAATGATGAAATGAGCAGTTATTTTTAGTATTTCTGAGACAAAAGCCATAGAAACTCCCCAAAATAGCAGTACGAAACGGGTGTGATTAAAAGTGAGGGGAACATTAAGCAGCGACAGCTGAATTATCCCAATATTTCTCCCACTCGCCATTTGCTCGAATAACTCGTAAAGTCAACATAGGCCTTAAATTGTCTACTTTCCACCATGCTCCTGATAGCTTAAGTCTCTTTTGTATGACATATCGATGGGCGCTTTCTATTTCACCTGAACCAATTGGCAGCTCTTTCTCTATTGCGCCTTTATAATCAAGCTGGTCCGTTCTATTGCTCAAATACCGGTAACAAGCACGTACAGGTGCTTTTTTATCATCAATATCATCTATTTCTAAATGAAGCTTTAAATTTTCAAGAACAAGCGTGTATTGATTAGCTTTTAAGAATGCCTTTTGGGTCTCTATCCAGTTATCTTCATTGCTTGCACAGCTTTTAGAGGCATCAGATAAATATTCACAAATATGGTAAAAATCAATTAAGTAATTTGCCTTTGACTTAAATTTCTTTTTCACTTGATCTTCAATCCACGGAGCTCCATCACCGACGCTGTGTATTTTTGTATTAGTCCCTAACCCAGCTAAAATGGCACAATTTACTAATGATTGTCCTGCCGCATCAACACCTTCATCAAACGTAGCATCAAATTTAGGGGAAACACTTCCTTGCTCATGAGCTAAGGCGAGACGACCTTCTTTCCAATGTAATTTTTTCTTCTTACGTCGGTCTCCCTCATCTTCCCTTACTGTAAAAACAGGAAGCATACAGCCATCAGTCTCGACAATTTGTTGCTCAACACCCTTGCTGGTTGTTGGATACACTAATATCTCACGCTGATCATGCATTTTTCTTGCATGTAATTCAGTGATATTACGAATCGTACTCACAGGCATTTGAATCCCATAATGTTCTTGTAATTTTGAAGAGACCTGCCCAAAAGCATGGTCTGCTCCAAAATCTGTAATAACCCGCTGTAAAGGACCGGAACAGCAACGGTTTGTTAATCCTGAGGAGTTAAGAAAAGGTCTTAATTGATGACCTAAACAACGAAAAATAGGCTCAATAACTTCTATATTTCCAAAAGTGGAATTCCAGTGGACTTTTTTTTACAATACTTTTCAAGCTTAGTTTCTTTTTCTTTCAACTCGTTAGAGCTTTTAACAACGGCTTTATCAGCCCAAGAATGAAGCGCATCATTTCCCATTTGTCTTAATTCGTCAATGACATGCTGTTCAGCATCATCTGCTCGAACACAGTCACCGTCTACATTTTCAACAACATTAAGCAAAGATTCCATTCGTTTCCGTAGCTTTGGATGTTGATTTAGGCGATTTATAAAATTTTGATCTGTGCTTTGCTTCATAGGTATGTCAATAAAAATAATGGTATTTTAGCAAATTTCCACATTTCCCCTCACTTTTAATCACACCCGTACGAAACTGGTGTACTAAAATAATGCCGTGTACGAAAGTGATTTTACTTACTTTCGTACATTATAATCTCCCCTGTCCGAAACCGATCGGTTTCGGACATACCTCTATTGGTTTATTTTACATAAAACAATAAAAAGTTAGATATAACAAGGCTTGTAGAGCACTAATATCAATTTACGCACGAATCCTTACCGACACAGCCTAGGACAATTCATAATCTACTCCCTGTTATATTAATCACCACCGCCCATACAAAAATCCAACGTACCATAAGGTATCCCCATATCTTCTTCAGCATTTCTTAACAAAACATCATCACCAAAGACCGCCATATATTTTTTAACTAACTTTTTAGCATTAATACCATGCTTTAATGCAACTCTTTTAACTCTTTCATCACTGCAATTAAGCTGTACACCACCACAACCAAAAATATTTTTTAACTCATTGATAGCACCATTAATTTTTTCTTGATACTCTTCTTCTTGTCTTTTATTAATATTCTTTTGCTTGTAAGCATTAATTGGCTTCCCATTTAAGCCGGTACGCCCAGTAATTTCAAGGGGTCATGGGTGACCTTAGTTCGACCTTTTCTAGGCAATGGAAGTGCGCCCATTTGCTCTAATAGCCAAGAAAATAAATCGGGAAACTCGGTTGCAAATAATCGTTCAGCCGCTGTTGTACCATCATTGCGTTTTAATCCGTAATTATGGATAACGGTGAGAGCTTTTAATCGTGATTCAGTGATGCCGCGACCATTATGATACATTTGGGATAAACACCCATTGCGGCCTTCAACTGCTGATGAGCTCCGATGAAATTGCCGAACCATCCAGTCAGCCCACTCGACCCAGTGTGCTTGACCTTCACTTAAGAAAAGAGCGCTAGCCTCATGCTCTCGTAAGGTTTGACTGGCTCGCTCCCACGCTATTTGATACTTTTCGCGTGTTTTCGGGTTTTGCGTTCTATGCAATTGGTAATGCCAGTAGATAACAGGCAATAAAATTAAGGTGATCCATTCACGCAGGGCGGTTTCGGTTTCCAATGCCTTTAGGTTTTCATCGACCCAAAGCCACCATGATTTAACATGAATCGCTAAGGCGGGGAGTTGGTTTTTTAATTTTTTAAGGCTGTTACGTTTATCTGCAATGCCTTGATCTTGGGCAATCGTATCAAAACAATGGACGCGTGTATTTAACTTGTCTTCCAGTATAGAGGCGTTATTAGCCGTGTCATCCCGCAGAGAGAAGGGATGTAAATCTTCAGACATCCCTTGTAAGGCTTCATGGTAATCGCTTTGCGCCTGTACGGCGTGTTTAACCTGCTCTACGGCTTCAACGTGGGCTTGTTTAATCTGGGTGTCACGACTTTTTTTATTGAGTGCCATTTCTGTCGCCGCTTTCTGTTTTTCTGCGGCGGTGATACGTTTTGCTAAGGTGGGTCCTAACCAACGACTGGCATCTTGTTGAGCATGAAATAAGTCTGCGCCTGATTCACATTCGAAACCGTTGATAGCCAGTTTTATAAGCGCTTTCGCTCGATCACTCACCGCATGTTGAATATCAATGCCTAAAGTATTGAGTCGCGGTTTAGCTTTCGAAAACCACGTATCAAAACAACGGTCATCACTGATATCTTCTAACAATAAATACCCTGAACGCAAGTCCATTAAGACCAAAATTAACAGATCGCCAAAAAAGGTTTCATCCATCGCAACCACTGATGGGTAGCGCCCTCCTTTTACCTTCTGCTCACAGCTTGCCTGAAATTGAGGCAATAATAATTCCATTTTCTTTAACTGCTGACCAATAGCGGATGGCGAAACACCGACATGCGTATCCAGTCGAATAAGCTTAAAAAATCCGGATAATTTTTCCGCTCCAATGCCACATTCAATGCCAAATTTATAGATCACGGCAAAGACTAATAATCGCTGCCATGCCTCGCCTGCCTCCGTTTCCCAAAAGAAGGATTCAGGATGCGGGTGACGCTTTTTAAATGCTTTTAGATGCCGCGCGACACTGCTTTTACTGGTCTGAGTGACTTGAGCAATTTTTGCATAGCTTTGTTTGCCTAAATGACTCAGTTCATTGATAATGAGTCGTCTAGTCGCGCGTATTTTCGGTGTTGTATTGTTTTTTTAGTCATTAACACATAATACTAGAATTGCGCGACTAGTTTTTATTTTTGTGCCGGCTTAAGTGGGAAGCCGAAATCTTCCAATGCCTTGCGTGTACCAGACCCCTGTTCACGAAAAATAAAATTGTATTTGAGTAGCTCGCTTAAGGGAATATTTTTTTGGGTTGCTAGGGGGTGAGAGGGACTTGCAGTGATAACGACGGGATTATCAATAATCGGGTAATAGGTGAGTGGTAATTCTTCAGGAACCAATCCCATAATGACTAAATCATCTTCATTATTTTTTAAACGTTGAATAATTTGCTCTCGGTTTACAACATCTAGATATAAACTGACCTTTGGATAAAGCTTATGAAAAGCACCTAATAAGTGGGGGGGTGAAATATTTTGCACTGGTGACTGCGGCAAGATGAAAATCGCCTTCTAATTGACCTTTCATGGAACTCAATTTCATATCCATATTGTCAATTCGGGTAAAAATATCCATGCAGAATGCATTAAATTCTTTACCCGCTGAAGTCAGATAAACTCGTTTACCTATTTTTTCAAACAGAGGTAAACCTAAATTCTCTTCCAATTGTTTAACTTGAATACTGACAGCGGGTTGAGTCAAATTCAATTTATTGGCGGCAGCTGAATAACTCATTAATGCAGCAACTTGCTGAAATATTTTTAATTGGTGAAGTGTCGCACGCATATCGGCTACCTATAAATAAATATTTATACTATACATTAAATAAGTTAATTATCTTTAATGGAAGTGATCAGATATTATGCTTTTTAAATAAGGGAGCAGTTGTTGCACCAGAAAACAATGAAGGCGAAAGCGCCTTTTTTATTTAGTACCGAGGGTCAATATTATGTTAACCAAGATACTTATAGCGAATCGTGGTGAAATTGCGGTGCGTATTATTAGGGCTTGTCGAGAGCTGGGTATGCGCTCAGTGGCGGTTTATTCGGAGGCTGATCGTTATGCTTTGCATGTTAAAAAAGCAGATGAAGCGTATTGTCTTGGCGAAGATCCGATTGCGGGGTATTTGAATCCTCAGCAATTAGTCAATATTGCTAAATCCGTGGGCTGTGATGGATTACATCCTGGATACGGATTTTTATCGGAAAATGCTTTATTAGCGGAAATTTGCGTACAGCAAGGTATTGCTTTTGTGGGTCCCAGTGCTGAAGTAATTAGCAAAATGGGTGATAAAACCGAGGCTCGAAAAAGGATGGTCGCGGCGGGTGTTCCTGTCACGCCAGGTACAGATGGTAATTTGTCTGGATTGGATGATGCAATCATAAAAGCTAGAGAGATTGGTTATCCTATT
>Ga0209495_1000393_pt1 | contig 35154 bp, 33 predicted proteins | sample EN1Hudsemesocosm_FD_184629 | JGI IMG/M metagenome (GOLD analysis project Ga0209495, IMG submission 184629) | Methane-oxidizing microbial communities from mesocosms in the Hudson Canyon - EN1E Hudson Canyon (SPAdes) (version 2) | ecosystem: Environmental > Aquatic > Marine > Cold seeps | place... | reverse complement strand
CTGAACCGAAATAGATAATTAAGAAAGTGGCTTTGGCAGATTTTGGATATTCATAAAATAAAGCGGTGGTTAAAATAAACATCGCTAAGGTATTTGAAAATAAATGTTCAAATGAACCATGAATCATGGGGGCAAGAACAATACCTAATAGACCTGAGAATTCTCTTGGTTCGATACCAATAACATTAAAGTGTAAATTAAATGCTAATTCCACCCCTTTTATTAACCATACAACGATAATGGCAAAAATCACTTTAGTCGCTATGGGTTTTAATAATACTGGATTTTCAGATGCCATCATAAGACTCGAGCTATTGCCTCACAGGCATCCATAATCACTTTTCTTGGTGCGGCAATATTCATTCTCATAAAGCCACTTCCTGACTCACCGAAGCTAATCCCTGGGTTCATACCTACTTTTGCTTGGTTAATAAAAAACGACTTCAATTCATCATCCGTTAAACCTAGTTTTCGACAATCTAACCATAATAGATAAGTCCCTTGAGAATCAATCAGCGTTATATTTGGTAACTTAGTATCTACAAATTCTTTTACCTGCCGCTGTGTTTCAGCTAAATAGTTCATTAATTCATCTAGCCACTGTTCACCTCTGCGATAGGCGGCTTCAAAAGCAGTAATACTAAAGGGGTTACTGGCCTGAACATGCCAGCTATCAAATATTGACTTAATTGCCAGCCAATCATCTCGTCTATTGGTAACAAGGCAAGATAAACCTAAACCTGGAATATTAAATGTTTTACTCGGCGAAACAGCTGTAACAATAGCGATATCATCAGCTAATGTTGCTAAAGGAATCTGTTGATAATCTGGATAAATCAGATCAGCATGAATTTCATCAGAAATAATCGTTAAGTCATAGCGTCTAGCAATATCTAATATGCCTTCCAATTCATCTTTCAGCCACACTCTACCGGCAGGATTATGTGGTGAACACAAAAGTAATAATTTAGCACCTGAAGCAGCACACTGTTCTAGATGTTCAAAATCAAACCTATAAACACCCTGTTCTAATATCAGCGGGTTTTCAATAAGTGTTCGCTTCGTTTCGGTGATAGCTGAAAAGAAAGGCGGATAGATAGGTGGTTGAATAATAACGCCATCACCTGGTTCAGATAACGCTTCAATTGCAGCATGCATCGAAGGCACAACACCAGGACACATTAAGATAGATTTTTTTTCAATCTGCCAATGATGTCTTAACTTAAACCAATCTTGCATCGATTCAAATAGACTATCAGGGTACAAGGTATAACCATAGATTGGATGGCTCGCACGTTGAATGAGTGCCTCAGTGACAGCCTGCGGTGCAGCTAAGTCCATATCTGCAACCCACAATGGAATAATGTCCTCTGTGCCAAAATATGCCTTACGAGCATCATGTTTGAGGCTAGATGTCCCTGAACGCTCTACATTTTGGTCAAAATTATATGTCATTGTCGTTTTTTCCAAAGTGTGACATCCGATAAGGTATGTTGAAACTTCCGGCTTGTTTCCCGGATAACAAAAGGAACTTGCTGAGATGGCTCCATCAAGTCAAAGTGCCGGCCCAAAATAGCCTTCAAACCATCCAAAGTAGTGACATTTTCACCATCTGTCTTAATACCACCTAACCAATTTTCTTTTTTTGTATGCTCTTCTAGCCATGTATAAGGTGAAGCTATCAATAATACGCCACCTGAATTCATTCGCTGATGAATAGAATTTAAGAATAAAGCGGGATCATATAATCTATCAATCAGATTGGCGGCTAACACTAAGTCATAAGCTGTAAAACGAGATTTCAAGTTACAAGCATCACCCTGTAAAAATTCAACCTTATCTTTGACTGAGTCTAAGTCCAGTTCTTCGAGCCGGCGTTCACGATAAAGCCTGAGTTCACCTTCGTCAGCAATGCTATATCGAATGACACCTTGGTCCGCGAGTTGTACGCCTAAATCAATTAAACGCGCAGAGAAATCAATACCAGTAACATGATCAAAGTGCTTTGCTAGCTCAAAGCTTGCTCGCCCTACTGCACAACCAATATCTAACGCTTTGCGTGCTGGCTGCTCACCTAATGCCTTAACGGCAATATTCACTAAGGCTTGTGGGAAATTCTCTACATCAAAATAACTGTCGCCATAATGGAATTCAGCATACTCTGACAACATTTTGTCATTTTCGTAGTTCGACACTATTTGTTCCTTCAGTGGTTCAGCTTCAACATAACGAAAACCGGCATGCTGAAAAAAGTGTTGGCGAAAAGCGTAACGTGCATCTTTACGACTCTCATTACCACTCGAGATCCATGCGCCTCCCTTAAATAAATTATGTCGTCCATCATAAGTCGGCATGGTGAAATCATCATAATAGGGATGAACCTTAAAGCCATCAAAGGGATAAATTGCTGTTTCTGTCCATTGCCATACATTGCCGACAACATCGTATAATTTTCCATGTGGAAAACGATTTACAGGACAAGGGGAAGCGCCATGATCGTGGTGAATATTTGCAGATGCTTGTTGGCCATTAGTTAATTCATCAATGCCAGAATAATCATAAATTCGAGTCCATTCATCTTCTGTTGGCAGTCTTATAGATTTCCCCGTTTGCTGAGCTTTCCAATTACAAAATGCTTTCGCTTCATGATAATTAACCTCAACAGGCCAATCCCAAGGCATCGCAATCACTTCTGTCATCAAACGACATTGCCACTCTTGCCCAGTGAGGACCCAAAAAGCAGGGTATTCTGCCTGTGAAAAGTTTAACCATTGCAAACCTTCATCATGCCAGTAGTGCTCATGTTGATAACCTTTAGCTTCTACAAAAGCCAAAAACTCCTGATTACTAACTAAAAATTTACTCGCTTTAAACTCTCTGACTTCAGCCTGATGTGAGCCATATTCATTATCCCAGCCATAAATATGATCGTCTGACTTACCTAAAATAACTTCAGCACTAGGAATAGACACCATTTCATTATAGGGCGCAGTGGCTGTTTCAGCCCAAGGCCGCCACGCATCATTTTTACGTACTAATTCTAAGGATTGTTGTCGAATCAATACTGATGACGTTTCTACGTGGATTTGCTCATGCTCAATCCCCATCATGATCGTCCACCAAGGATTATCCCAATCAATAGGTAATATCAGCGGTGCTGTATCAATTAAATCATTAATGACTTGCTTAAGTGCCTGCCTATAAGCTTTAACTTCAGATACCTTAGGCCATGCATAATGTTCATCATTAAGATCATCCCAGCTCATTTCATCAACACCAATAGCAAACATAGACTCAAATTTGGGGTTAATTCGCGTATCTATCAGTCCAGCTAAAATGAGCTTATTGATAAAAAAAGTGGCCGTATGACCATAATAAAAGATCAAAGGATGACGAAGTGGAATTGGCTTTTGATAATAAGCCTGATCAGAGGCTAAAGTTTCAAATAAAGACTCATAACATTCGAATGTTGCATTGAAGTAAGCTGAAATCTCTTTTCTTTTTGCTGCAACATCATCCCCTGTTAGCGATGGTGTTCTCAAAAATTGTGAAGATGACATTCAAATGCCCTTTATTATTTGTTGAAATAGAAACAATAGACATTTAAAAGTATCAAACGTTACAGCAGAAAACAAATTAACTAAGCTTAACGAGTCGGTGTTGCTAACCATGCTATTTTAGCTGAGAGCTCCACCGAGCAACTCCATTTATAAGCTAAATTAATGGTTTCTGCACAAGTATAAAGTCCATGCCCTCTGACTACTGCCACCTTATGATTTTTTAATCTTTGGGCAACTGCTGAAGGCGCTTGTTCAATATAGTCATCATAGGGAATAGAAATAACAGGAACGACAGGGAAGTAGTACTGTCCTTCAAAATCAACCGGAATAAAATCATCACCGCTTAAGCTTAGTGCAATCATATGAGGACCATGACTATGTAGCACAGCTCGAGCTTTGGGGTTGTTTTGATATACCTCAATATGCAAAGTGGCATCCAATGATGCACCCTCTTCTATCACACCATCAATATGACATTGAACAAGATCATCTACCAGCAAGGTATCTGCACAACAACCTGTTGGGGTCACCCAAATTTCATCATGAAAACGGAAAGAGGCATTGCCACTGTGAGAATCATTACAACCATATTGCCGTAACCAACGATAATGCTCGACTAACTGCTGTTTTAACTGTTCACGATTCATTTGTTGCCTTCTTTTCTAAAAGGGCATCAACATGACGTAACCATTGTCCAGCCTGATTACGTTCATTATCAAAGGCAATAGCTTTACTAAACTGAGTTTTAGCTTCAGGTAAATTCCCCAAATGAAATTGAGTCATCCCTAATAATAATAATGCTGAACCTTGTTTTTTCCCTTTGAGTTTTTCTAAGCTCTTAGCTAAAGGATCTGCAGCCTGCTTCCACTGCTCTAATCCAAAAAGGACTCGACCATATTGCAAGTCAGATTTTCCACTGTCATCAAGCTTGGCTACTTTTACTAAAACTTGTGCTGCTTTTTCATTTTCTTTAGCTGCCAACCAACTTTCTGCTAAACGGCTCATATTGTCCAAGTCGGCTTCAATAATACCTTTTTCAAAGCCACCAATTAATAGCTGTGCAGATTTATAGGGAATATGTAAATACCGGTACATATCTGCCATATTGATTAAAACTTTAGCATCACCCAACTCCAGACGTTGTGCCAACATTTTCACTGCTAAAGCGGTGAACTCCTTATTTTGTTGTAAATACAGTGCTGACAATTGTGACCAATATGTCTTTTGGTAAGGATAGCGGGGTATTAAAGCTTCCAACACTTTAATAGCTGATTTGTATTGTTTTAACTCTAAATGAGCAGAGAGTAATACTTGATACCATGATTCTTTGGCTGATTTATCATTGTTAATAGCCGTTCGAATATGCTCAATCGTTTTTTTATAATTTTTAACTCGATAATAGGCACTTGCCAATAAAACATACGCACTATTGGGAGGGGAAGCCTCAGACTCCAACCATTGCTCTAACAGCGTAATACCTTCTTTATATTGTTCATCGGCCAGCAATAACTGAGCTAAGTTATATGTTAAGTTGTGACTGGCTTGTTCTGGCAAGGCATTTGAACTCAAAGCTTGCTGAAATAGTTTGCTTGCCTGAGTATAGTTTTCTTGCGACGAATATAAATACCCTAAAGTCTGTTGTACCATCGCCATTTCATACGAAGCATCATCGACCTTGTTTAATAGAACTTTTAATTTATTTTCTGCCTCAGAAAACTTGTCGACTTCCATTAATTCTTGGGCAGCACTTAAAACCTTATATGTTTTTTCGGTCAATAAATACTGACTATCTTGTTTTGCCACCACATTTGTCATCAAGAATGACAACAAAAGGAGTAACAGTATTTTAATCGCTGATAATTTCATTATTTAGCCAACCTAAATTCTATTTCTTGTGTTGCTTGGCGTTCTACTGGCTGACCATCAACGACTTTAGGTTTGAACTTCCATTTCAAAATAGCCTTTAATGCAGCTTTATTAAATATCTTCTTCGTTGTTGCACTCACAACCACAGGGTCACGAACCTGACCATCTTTAGTAATAGTGAAAGATACTGTAACAGTACCTTCTAAACCTCGCCGTGAAGCAGAACGTGGATAACGAGGTGGAATACGTACTAGAGGAATAACCTCATCATCCATCATTGGTGCGACTACTGGAGCAGGAGCTGCAACAGGCCCCGCAGAAAAATCACCTAAGTATGGTCCACCAGCAATGTTCAATGGCACATCAATACGCGGTATATCTAATTTAGGTGCAGGTGCTTTTAACTTATCAGCTTGTGGTGCTGGTGCCTTGGGAGGCGGTGGTGGCTTTTTCGGTGGTGGCGGTTTCTTCGGCAACTCGCGTTTCTTCGTTTCGGTTCTTGTCTCACGCTTTAGGCGTACAAAATCAAGCAAACGAATATCTTCGGTCACCAAACGATCAATGCTATTTGCTGATGTCATTTGTTGCATTAAAGTAAATAAACCAAAATTCACCAATATTGCAAGAATCAACCCAATGGTTAAACGCATCTAATGATTATCCTTAATCACGTTCTGCGGCAATAGAGACATTAGCAACACCCGCTAAGCGTGCTTGATCCATCACCTCAATTAACAAACCTGTTTTAGCTTCTTTATCTGCCAAAATAATCACCGAACCTTCTGGGTTCTCAGCATGCATACGTTCAACATTAGCTCGTACTGCACGACGATCGACCTGACGTTTATCCATCCACACCTCATCATTAGGTGTAATTGAGATCAATATATTTGCCTGCTCTTTTTTAACGGCTGTTTTTGCTGAAGGACGACTCACATCAACACCAGTTTCTTTAACAAAAGAAGTCGTTACAATAAAAAAGATCAGCAAGATAAACACCATATCAATCAATGGTGTCATATTCACTTCAGCGATAGCGCCACTTTGGCGACGTGAATGTCGGTTTCTCATAATTTAAATCTCAATTCCATTTAATCCCTACGCAATACATCAGCAACATTATCAACAGAACGAGCCACACGTTGTTCTAACTGGGCACTAAAATACATGCCCGACAGTGCTGCCAATAAGCCCCCCATTGTGGTGATCAAGGCAACAGAAATACCACCAGCCATACCTCGCGCATTACCCGTTCCAAAGACAGTTAATACATCAAAGGTTTGAATCATGCCATCCACTGTTCCTAGTAAGCCCAGCATCGGTAACGCAGCAATTAAAGTACGTATAGACATTAAGTATTGCTTTAATGATGCCGTCATCTCAGAAATCATCCCTTGGCGAATTTGTTGAGCATACCAACTATTTCGATCCGCTCTTTGTTGCCAAGTATCAATCAGCTTTTTGACTTGAGCTGGATGGGTGTAATAAACAAAAACATAACGTTCAAGGATTAACGTCCACATCACTACAGAGGCAATTAAAATTGCCCACAGGACTAAACCACCACTTTCTAGTAGCAGTTGAATATTAAACAGATTATTTGTCAGTGCTTCCATTCTGCTTTTCTGCGTTATGGGCAACTAATGCTGCACTTTCTTCATCTAAAATTTGAACTAAACGGTTACTTTTGCTGGAGATAGCACTATGAATCAACAAAATAGGAATAGCGACTGCTAAACCAAGTTCTGTTGTTACCAAGGCCTGAGAAATACCACCTGACATCAACTTAGGATCACCCGTACCAAATAAAGTTATCGATTGAAATGTCTCGATCATTCCAGAAACAGTACCTAAAAGCCCCAACATTGGTGCTATTGCCGCCAAAACAGCTAATGTAATCAATCCGCGCTCAATTTTAGGTATCTCACGCAAAATTGCTTCATCAAGTTTTAGAGATAAGGTTTCAATATCATTTTCTTTATCGTTACTATAAACCGATAAAATTCGACCCAATGGATTTTTAAGACTCACCTCAGTTTGTTTTTGTTGTTTAGCAATACCTTGACCAACAACCGTCAAGAACAAGAATCGTTGTAATGCAATCAATAGCCCAATAAGACCTAAGCCCAAAATAATGTAGCCAATCCAACCACCTTGCTGAATACGTTCTTTCAAGTCAGGTGATTGCACAAGTAATGCCATCAGAGCACCACGTGTAGGATCAATAACTACTGGCTGAACCGATGTTTCTGTCACTGTTTCAAAATCTGCAACAAGCTCTTGTAAGCGTTCAACGGGTTGACGTCCAAGCTCTACCAAACTGCCTGTTTCTGGCAAATAACGTAAGAACTTTCCTTCACTAAAGGCAGTAAACACACCAACTCGCGTTACTTCACGCTCATCAATATGACCTTCGGCAGTAATAATTGGTACTGAAAAGCGACTTACTTTGCCTGATTCTGTCATTTCTTCTTGTAATAACAGCCAAAATTCTCGAAGCTCTGTAATTGTGGGTTGTTGTTTTCGTTCGGCCATCGCCAATAAAAACTCACCTCTATTTGCCTTTTGTGCCGATGTCATTGATGACTCAAGAACGCCCCGACTATCATTTGTCATTTGGCGAACTGTGCCGAATAGCTCTCCTAATGAACCTGATTTTTCTTGTAATAAGGCTTCTTTCTCAACTAAGGCCTTTTCATAATCTTGAAAAGCCTGATTGAGCTGCTCAGTTCTTTGCTCTTCAGAGATTAACTGTGCTTTTGCTTCAGCTAATAATTGGGCTTGATCATCACGAGCAGTTAAAAACGCTACTTCACGTAATTTATTTTGCTGCTGCTCTAATACTCCTTCACGTTTTACTTGCTTTAGTAGTGCGTCTAAATCAGCTGGTTTTTCTGCTGCATAGAGTGATGATAAGGCGAACAGGCTTAATAATAAGCTAGATATAACTAATCTCATTGTGCTGCCTCCGCTGTTTTCACTGGCAACACTAATAAATCAGGCGGTAATTGTTTTTTTGCGACTTTCAATGCCTGAGAAATATTCTGGCGGTAATCATCATCAAGTCTATGCCATTCCTGCTGGTCCCATATTCCAGCTTCTAAACCGTCTAAAGTCAGGTAATACAAACTCACACGACCAATTCTTAGGAAATCTACAGTTCTTGAATTATCAGCGATGGTAAGCTCACCTTGATAGGCTTCAATTGTACGACCATATTCTGTTTCGACTTGATAGGCTTCTAAGATACGGCGATATTTTTCAGCCAAAGTCACATCTGCTCGTTCCATTAAAGTCTGTAGTTGTTGAACACGTTGTTGACGTTCCTCAGGTAAAAATGGCACATCTAACTCAACAAACGTCACCATCGTATCAATCATCTTCAACATTAACGGCACAATGTCACGCTGAGTTGTTTCGATATTACGTAGTTGTATGTCTATTGATTCTAATTCTGATTTTTGCGATACAACTAATTTATTAAGCTGATCGTTATATACACGCAGACTATCCGTTTGCCTTAATGTTTCACGATACTCAACCAACATCTGAGTTGTCTCATCTGAAAGATTATCAATATGATCTTGTGATTTCTTAGCTGCAATATCGGTTTTAACCTGTGTTTCTATCGCATGTTCGAGGTTTCCGGCCAAGGTCATAACGGGGCTTGCTGTTAATAACATTATTGCAATCCAATGCGGCCTAATCCATGTAATTCTGTGCATAAAATATTTCCGTTCAGATAATGAGGCGTAGCTTGGTACTATTGCCATCAAAAAGTCAGACAGCAATAGTACCAAGAGAATCACATACAGGGAAATACTAAAATAAATTAAACTTGAGATGGTTCAAGCAAAAAAAAACCAGACCCTAGGGTCTGGTTAAACCTTCATAAGAAGGAGAGAGAAATATAAAGTTGCTAAGAAGCTGAATTCCTAAAACTATGCTGTATAGAATACAGAGTGCAACTTGATTAGGAATGAGCGACTTATCCCAATAAATCAGGAACTTATTCCCTTCCTCTCTCAGGATTTTATTTTTACTGGCCTAGCTAGACAAACCATGACTAATCGCAAAGCGCATCAGCTCAGCAGTTTTACTGATATCGAGCTTACTTTTTATTTGAGTTAGATTATTTGCGACTGTTTTATAGCTAATGCCTAAAATATCTGCAATATCATTCATACTTTTCCCGTCACCCAATAATCTCAGAATTTCTAATTCACGGCGAGATAAATCACTTAAAACACTAGTTCCAGCGCCTACATTTAACATGGCTAGTTGCTGAGCAGTATCAGGGCTAAGATAGGTTTTACCTTCTAATACTTTTTCAACCGCCTCAACTAAATGGTCAGCCGCATTATTTTTAGTGATATAGCCTTTTGCACCGGCTTGCATTGCACGAGATGCAAACACAGGATCTTCATGCATACTAAACATCAACACCTTGGCATTTTCTCGGTTTGCTCGCATTTTTCGTAAAACTTCTAATCCACCAATGCCAGGTAGGGTAATATCCAACAGCACCATATCTGGATAAATCTCCTGAAATAAACGATAGCCGTCCTCCCCTGTTTCAGCTTCAACGACCTTGGCAGTAGGAATTTGTTGAATTAACTGTCGGCAACCTGCTCTAACGATAGGGTGATCATCTACCACCAAAATTGTTACTGTCTGTTTCATGTTTTTTTATTATCCTTTAAAGGAATTAATACCCGTACCTGTAGACCATGCCCTTCTTCTGTATCAAAGGCAATTCGGCCACCTAATGCAGACACTCGTTCACGCATACCAATCAAACCAAAGCCGCGAATTAAATCAGCTTTTAAACCAATACCATCATCCGTTACCGTTACCTTTAAATTCTCATCATCTAAACGTAATTCTACTTTGACATGTTTTGCATTCGCATGGCGAACACAGTTAGTTGTACACTCTTGTACAATACGATAAACCGTTACTTGGAGCGTATCAGCTAAGTCACGACAATCACCGACAAAGTCCCACTCCCAATCAATTTCAGGCTGCCTATCGCGCCAATTTCTCAGCATATCCCTTAATGCATCCGTCAATCCTAAATCATCTAATGTCATCGGTCGTAATCGACTAAGCATTTTTCGTACAAGAGATTGAATATGATTGGTAATTGACTTGACCGACTCTACTTTATCTTCAACCTCGGTTAATAAATGCTCACTTGCCACACGTTCTATATCTGCTAAGTCAACACGTATTCCGAATAAACAAGGGCCCAACTCATCATGTAATTCACGAGATAAATCTCGTCGCTCGGATTCTTGTACTGCTAACATATTACCGGCCAATGAGTGATTTTCTACCATGGTTTTTTCTAATACGCTGGCCATATGATTAAAACGATTCTGAATAGGTGTTAATTCACTCACTACAGAGGCTTCTACTCGAGTAGAAAAATCACCTTTTTCTAATTGTGCCAATGCGCCAGCTAACTCTTCTATAGGCTTAAGCCCCTGTCGCAAAGCAACATAAACCAAGCTAACAATTAAGAATAAAAAGAATGTTCCTAGCCAGAAAAGTACTTGCACATCTCGCCATACTTCAGTGACCTCATCACTAGGGTCAGCTTCCACAACAAGATAACCATATGACTTACTACCTTTAGTTATTAATCTCCGAAAAGCTACAGCCTCAGGCTCCATAAGCTTAATAAACCAGTCCGGTGCATCCGGCTTATTTATAAAGCCTGCATTTTTTTCTTCACCAATTAAAGGCGCACCATGCATATCTTCAAACCACGCTCGAATATGTCGCGTATCTCTCACACTGTTTACAATTAATTTTAAGCGTTCGCCTAAATCATTAGAAAAACGAAGTGTGGGTAATGCATTTATCAACAAACCTTTTGCTAACTGCGTACTAGAATCCATTTCGGATACTAATGCCTGACGAGCATTCTTTACCATGAAAAATCCCGCTGCAGCGAAGTTAATCAATAATATAATGGTAACAATTATTACTATTCGAAATTTTAAACTCATAATCGGTCGGTATTCTTGCTGAGATAAGCTAGAATTATCGCACACATTCAAATTTAAGACCCTTAGGACATCCATATGACCACTAATCACGACCTGTTTTCTCAAGCTCAACACCATATCCCTGGCGGCGTTAATTCACCCGTTCGTGCATTTAAGGGCGTGGGCGGTGATCCACTCTTCTTTCGCGAAGGTAAAGGCGCATGGATAACGGATGCAGAAGGTAATCGCTACATTGACTACATTGGCTCTTGGGGACCAATGATTTTGGGACATGCTCATCCAGAGGTGATTAGTGCTGTTCAAGAATCAGTCACACATGGCTTAGGTTTTGGCGCGCCGACTGAAATTGAAATTGAGATGGCAGATACTTTATGTCGACTTGTTCCTTCAATGGAATTAGTGCGCATGGTGAGCTCAGGCACAGAAGCCACGATGAGCGCCATTCGTCTTGCCCGTGGTTATACCGGCCGAGATAAAATCGTTAAATTTGAAGGCTGCTACCATGGTCATGCTGATTCATTATTGGTTAAAGCAGGTTCTGGTGCACTCACTTTAGGTGTGCCCTCTTCAGGTGGTGTTCCGGCCTCATTAGCTGAGCATACATTAACCTTGACCTATAACGACCTTGATTCTGTCCGAGACTGTTTTGCTGAATTAGGCGATCAAATTGCCTGCATTATTGTTGAACCTGTTGCCGGTAATATGAACTGTATTCCACCAAATGAAGGCTTCTTAGAAGGTTTACGTGAAATCTGTGATCAATCAGGTGCCGTGTTAATTTTTGATGAAGTGATGACTGGCTTTCGTGTTTCATTAGGTGGCGCTCAAGAATATTATGATGTGAAGCCAGATCTCACCACATTAGGTAAAGTTGTTGGTGGTGGTTTACCTGTGGGTGCCTTTGGCGGCAAACGTGAAGTGATGGAATGTATCGCACCATTAGGTCCTGTGTATCAAGCAGGAACATTATCTGGTAATCCTGTTGCCATGGCTGCAGGCTTGAGCACACTAAAACTTATTCAAGCCCCTGATTTTCATAAAAACCTTTCTGCTACCGCAAAGACATTAGTAACAGGCTTAAAAGAACGTGCTGACAAAGCAGGTATCGGTTTAGCCATCAACCAAGTTGGTGGTATGTTTGGACTCTTTTTCACAACAGAAAAAGAAGTGAGTAAATTTGAGCAAGTAGTCGCCTGCGATCAAGAACGTTTCAAAAAATTCTTCCATGGCATGTTAAATGAAGGTATTTACCTTGCACCTTCTTCTTATGAAGCTGGTTTTGTTTCTGCTGCTCATGGCGATGCTGAAATTCAAGCGACATTAGATGCTGCTGAAAAAGTGTTCGCGACACTTTAAATTGAGAACAACAGTGCCAAGTTTTACTTGGCACTGATCATCACCAAATATCGGGGTAAATCATGGACACACTTTACTGGCACGACTATGAAACGTTTGGCATCGATCCTCGTTATGATCGCCCCTCACAATTTGCCGGTATTCGAACTGATGAAGATCTCAATATCATCGGTGAGCCTTTAATGATTTATTGCAAACAAGCCGATGATAGTTTGCCACATCCACAGGCTTGTTTAGTCACTGGAATCACACCACAAGAGGCCAATGAAAAAGGGGTGACTGAAGCAGCGTTTATTAAACAAATTCATGATGAATTTGTCCAGCCAAATACCTGTGGTGTGGGTTATAACAGTTTGCGATTTGATGATGAGTTTACTCGCTTTACGCTATATCGAAACTTTTATGATGCTTATGCTCGCGAATGGCAAAATGGTAACTCTCGCTGGGACATTATCGATATGGCTCGCTTAACTCGAGCTTTACGTCCAGAAGGCATTAACTGGCCTGATCGTGAAGATGGCAAACCGAGTTTCCGCTTAGAAGCACTGACGGCGGCTAATGATATTGAACATCAAGGTGCTCATGATGCATTAGTCGATGTCTATGCCACTATTGCGTTGGCAAAATTGATAAAAACAGCCCAACCAAAACTCTATGATTTTGTTTATCAAAATCGTCAAAAACAAAAGGTAGCACCACTATTAAACCTGCGTGACCGCACACCAGTTATTCATGTATCACGTATGTATCCCAGTGAATACTGTGGTACGGCCTTAGTCGTACCTATTGCTCAAGATCCGGCAAATAACAACGGCATTATTGTCTATGATCTTCGTCACGATCCAAGTGATCTAATAGAGCTCGATGCTGACACCTTACGCGAACGTTTATTCACTCGGTTCAGCGATTTACCTGATGGTGTTAATAGACCTGCATTAAAAACACTTCACATTAATAAATGTCCCATCGTCGTTCCTGAAAGTACACTAAATTCAGCAGCAGCCGAACGTTTACAAATCGACCTCGAACAACACCACAAACACCTGCAACAATTGAATGCCGCTGGCGATCTGACTGAAAAGATCAACGCCATCTTCACCAAGCCGGATTATGAAGCCACCGACGACCCTGATGCCAACCTCTATGGCGGTGGCTTTTTCAGTGGTAACGATAAACGCAAAATGGACATGATTCGTGAAGCAGATCCTGCCATGCTAAAAACCATGTCGATTCCATTTGATGATGGTCGTTTACCTGAAATGTTATTCCGCTATCGTGCCCGTAACTGGCCTGAAAGTTTATCGGCGGATGAACAAGTTGAATGGCAGCAGTATCGTCAACAACGATTGACTGATGAATCAAATAGTAAGATTCTGACTTTTCCTAAGTTTTTTAAGGCGATTGAGGAGTGTCGGGAGGGGGATATTTCAACTGAACAGAGTTTGGTTTTAGATCGGTTGGAAGAGTATGGGCATTTGATTGAAGCAGGTTTAAGAATATAAAATAAATGCTAAGTTGTTTAGTTGATAATTTCTTCCTGAACCTAACGTTCATTTTTTGCGTGGCAAAAAAACGAACCCAAAAAGGCCAATCCCATACTCAGCCTAATGAGTTCCCTGTGCTCAAACACCGCAATATTTGATCATTCATCTCTTCCGGTGCTCGGCTTTGCATAAGAGCATCCATGGGTATTTTATTGAAATTCAAATGAAGCTTAGAGTCTAGCCCTTTACCCCATGTTATCGCCGCCAAAAATTAAGCTATTTAGTGGGATGAAGTGGACGAGTGTTTGAGCGTAGCGAGTTTTCGTCCGCGCCCACCAAATCGATTTATTTTTGGGAATCAGGCGATAAGGGTGCCCTTTTCTTTGGTTCTGTTTCTTTTGGGCACGCAAAAGAAATGAACGCCCAGCGGCAGCGTAGACTTTTAATCAAAAAAACAGATTATAAGAACAACTACCTTAAGTAGCTTTTAGGTAAATGATCTTAAATTAAATCTTAACATTCATTTTTTGCGTGGCCAAAAAACGAACCAAAAAAGGCCAATCCCATGCTCACCCTAATGGGTTCCCTGTGCTCCTCAGAAATGAATGAAATACTACGAAACTCGCTACGCTCAAACACCGCAGTATTTGATCATTCATCTCTTCCGGTGCTCGGCTTTGCATAAGGGCATCCATGGGTATTTTATTGAAGACTTAGAGCCTCCACTCTTTATCCCATGTTATCACCTTCAAAAAGTAAGCTGTCCGGTGGATTAAGTGGGCGAGTGTTGACCACAGCGAGGTTTCGTAACCTCAAACCAAGCTACGAGCTTGTTACCTTAGCAACTGTAACGCTATTATTGCTCAAATTAAGATAAAATAGCGCTATGCAATCAACATCCCCCATCATCCTCAGCACGCTTAATGCCCGCTATATGCATACCGCATTTGGCTTGAGGTATCTTTTTGCCAATCTAGCAGACCTACAAGAACTGGCAAAAATAGTAGAATTCACCATTCAAGAACTACCGATTAATATCGTTGAGCAATTACTTTCACACCAGCCGAAGGTAATTGGCCTTAGCGTCTATATTTGGAATGTGGCTGAGATAAATAAAGTCGTTGCGATGCTCAAACAGATTGCACCAGAGATTATCATCATTCTAGGTGGTCCTGAAGTCAGTCATCACCCTGATGTACCTGCGGTAACTGAATTAGCTGATTATGTTATTTCAGGTCCAGGTGAAGTTAGTATTTACACTCTTTGCCAGCAATTACTGAGTGGTGAACGTCCTGAACAAAAATTTATCGAAGGCAAGGTTAAACCTCTTGATCAAATAGTCTTGCCTTATGACTATTATGACGACGATGATATTCGTAATCGCCTAATTTATGTTGAAGCCTCTCGCGGTTGTCCATTTAAGTGTGAATTCTGTCTATCAGCATTGGACAAAACAGTGACAGCCTTCCCTCTTGAGCCTTTTTTTGCTGCGATGGATAAGCTATTACAACGTGGTGTACGTAACTTTAAATTCATCGATCGTACTTTTAACCTAAAAATAAGCACGAGTGTCGCTATTTTAGAGTTTTTCCTCGAGCGTATGACGGATGACTTATATCTCCACTTTGAGGTCGTTCCTGATAATTTACCTGATAAGTTAAAAGAGATATTGCAACGTTTTCCCGCTAATAGCCTTCAGTTCGAAATTGGTGTGCAAACTTTTGATGCTGATATTCAGAACCTAATCAGTCGCAAACAAAATAATGACAAAACAAAGACAAATCTCAAATGGCTACGTGAATATACTGGCGCACACTTACATACAGATCTTATTTTTGGATTACCAAGCGATACTTTAGATAATTTTGGTCATAGCTTTGACCAACTGATTGCCCTTAACCCACATGAAATCCAAATGGGTATTCTTAAACGCTTACGGGGTGCGCCACTCAATCGTCATAATGAAGCCTACCAACTGCACTACAACCCGGAGCCACCCTATAATATCTTAACGACCAAAGATATTGAGTTTACAGCCATGCAGCGTGTCAATCGTTTTGCACGTTATTGGGATATGATTGGTAACTCAGGGCGATTTGCCAATACTCTCCCACTCATTACTGGTGACGCACCCTTTGACCGGTTTATGCTGCTCTCTGATAAGCTTCACATACTGGCAGGGAGTTCTTGGAAGATTGCATTAAAACGCTTATTTGAACTTATCTATAGCGTTTTAATGGATGAATTTAAACTTGATAGTGATGAGGTGAAACACGTGTTAGCTTTGGATTATGCTCGAGCCAAACTAAAAGGGCTCCCAGCCTACGAACAAGACAATAGTTCACCGAAAGAGAGAAAAATAGGACAAGCGAATAAACGACAACGAATGCATAGTTAGGCAGGGATTGGGATAATAGAATTTATTTTCTTAATTTATCATTCCGGTATATTTCTAGTGGGAATGCCTGTTTTTATCACACTAAACAATCAGTTTAGATAAAGTCCTAAACGCAGTGTGTTTCGCGTCTGCAAGCCATTCAAATAATACGGACTCGGTATTGGTAATAATCACACCAGCCTGACGAAGGCGTTGCAATGCATTATGTTTATTTTGTGCTGTTCTTGAACTCACGCCATCTTCAACTACAAAAACTTGGTAGCCCTGTTTTTGCAAAGCTAGAGCCGTTTGTAAAATGCAGATGTGAGTTTCCATGCCTGTTAAAATCACACTACGTCGATGACTACTCCGTAAGCGGGTCATAAAACTATCGGCATTCGTACAGGCAAAGCAGGTTTTCTCAATTACCGTTTTTGTTGGAGAAAGGCTTAATAAATCAGCTTCAGTAGGACCTAAACCTTTAGGGTATTGCTCTGTAATCGCAACAGGTATATTTAGTACCTCTGCTGCCTGCAATAAGACACCTACCTGCTTAATCAGAACATCCCTAGTGCCATCTGGCATCGCAGCCATTAAACGTTCTTGCACATCAATAACAAGGAGAAAGCACTCTTGGAGATTTGCTATTCCCGATACTGCTGATGTCATTGATCTTTATTCACTTCTAACCATTGATTAATTTTGCCTAAGTCATCAACATTTACTGTGCCTGCCGCTTGTTTTAAACGTAAGCTTGATAAAATATAGTTATAGCGTGAGCTGGCGTAATCACGTCTCGCTTTGAATAAAGCACTACGAACATTTAATACTTCCACCGTCGTACGAGTACCGACGTCATAACCTGCTTCTGTTGATTCCAGTGCTTTCTCACTAGATATCACCGCTTGTTTAAGTGCTGTAGTTCGGCTAACCCCAGAGATGACACCATTGTATGACTCACGGCTCTGACGAATAACTGAACGACGTTGCAGCTCTTCATTTTGCATGGCTTCATCCAGTCTAAACTCTGATTCACGTGTTTTTGACTGCACACTTCCTCCCGAGTAAATAGGTAGGTTGAATTGCAGACTAATTGTTTCTTGATGTGTTTTACTGCTGCCAAAAAAGTTACTATCGCTTTGTGAATCGAAAGCTTTCTGTCCCACGATATCTAAAGTTGGGTAATGACCACTTTTTTGTAAATCAATACTCTGGCCTGCATTATCAACGGCTGATTTTGCCACAAGCAAATTTGGATTCTGAGTTAAAGCAACATTAGTCCATTGCTCAATATCTTCTGGTTCAGGACGTACCAAAGGACTTTCTTCCTTTAAGGTTGATAACGACTTAGAATAACTACCAGATGTTTCACGTAAACGTTCTCTACTATTTGCTAATTCATTCTCTGCACCAATAACTGAGGCATTCGATATGTCATAAGCAGCTTGAGATTCAACTACATCAGTGATTGTTGCCATACCCACATCAAAACGCTGCTGTGTTTGTTCTAATTGCTGTGCTATCGACTCACGTTCAGCAATAGAGAAAGTAACATCATCTTGTCGTGCCAACACTTCAAAATAACGTTCAGCTACACGCACAATTAATGCTTGTTCAACAATTTGATAGCTTGCTTGTGCGCCTTCAATGGCAATATCAGCTTGAGCTCGTTGAACAAAATTTTGGCGGCGGTAAACAGGTTGAGAAATACTCAAGGAATAGCCATGCTGATTGTATTCACGGTCCCCTACGCCCCCTCCTATAATGGTACTGCTTGACGTATCTTGCCAAACTTTTCCATCATTAGCAGACAAGTCAATCTGAGGTAAAAATAATGCTTTGGCTTGTGCTTCTAACTCTGACACAGCCTGACGAGAAGCAGACTCAGCTAATAATTGAGGGTCTGTTTTCAATGACATCGAAAATACGTCTAACAAATCTTCAGAAAAACTGACTGTTGAAGTCAGTGATGTCAGTAATAAAACTGCCAAATTTAGATTCAAGCGATTCATAATTCCATTCTCTTAATATACCGTCATCTTCGTATCGACATCAGTCGCCCAAGCATTCATACCACCTGCTAGATTGATAACATCCTTGAATCCCATTTGCTCTAAAAACTGTCCAATCTGTTCACTACGACGACCAGAACGGCAAATTAAAACAACAGTTTTAGCTTTATGTTGTTCTAATTCATTCAATCTACCAGGAACACTTTGCATCGGGATATGAATAGCATCATCCATCATGCCAAATTCTAACTCTACATCTTCACGGACATCTATTTTCACAGCTGTCGGACCAATCGCTAGAAAATCACGTAATTCTATTGCACTCATTTGTCTCATGTCTTGTTGCTTCTCTTAAAATTCAAATTCAGGTTTAGGTTCCGCATTAATCATCGGCGGAACAACTGTTTCGAAGACCGTATTTGTCAGCCATTCTCGTTCAGAAATTCTTTCAATTAACTGAACAGACATGGCTGAACCGGCACCTTCAATAGCTAATAGTCGACCACCCACTTGTAAACTCTGTTTATATTCATCAGGTATGGTCGTAAATGCTGCTGTAGCAATAATTACATCCATACGGCTAGGCAGTTCCCAGCCTTGTGAAGCATCACCAACACATAGTTCAATATTATCGATGCCCGCTAAATTTTTCTTTGCTTGTTCGGCTAATTCAGGAATTAACTCAACACTGCTCACGTGTTGAGCCAAATGAGCTAACAGGGCTGTAAAATATCCTGTTCCTGTGCCAATCTCTAACACCTGCTCGTCGGCTTGAACATTAAGAGCTTGAAGAAGGCGGCCTTCTAAAACTGGCGATAGCATTGTTTGATTATAACCGATTGGCAACTCAGCATCAGCATAAGCTAATAAAGATAAGTCTTCATTAACAAAATCAGCTCGAGGAATAGTGCTTAAGGCCTCTAATACTCTCTGGTCAAGCACATTGCTTGGACGTACTTGTTGCTCGACCATATTAAAATGAGATTTACTAATACTTTGTGCCATATTATTGTCCTGAAACAGAAAATTCCTTTATTAACATAAGGATAAGTTCTTTTTACACTATGTGCAAGAAAAGAGCCCCTACCCGCCTATTTTTGCCCATGTATCACGTAATGTTACTGTGCGGTTAAAGACTAAATTCCCCTCAGTACAAAGTTTAGCATCAGCACAGAAATAACCTTCACGTTCAAATTGATAAGTAGTACCTGGTACAGCTGTGGCTAAACTCTTCTCGACAACACTATCAGTCAATGTAACTAATGAATCTGCATTTAAGTGTGTTGTAAAATCATCCACCTCTTTATCACTGTCAGGATGAGGATGATTAAATAATCGGTCATAAAGTCTGACTTCAGCTTTTACACCATGTTCCGCCGAAACCCAATGAATAACTCCCTTAACCTTACGTCCTTCAGGATTAGCGCCTAATGTTGCTGGATCATAGCTACAATGAAGCTCTGTAATATCACCGCCAGCATCTTTAATTACTTCATCACAACGGATCACATAAGCATTTCTAAGACGTACTTCTTTATCCTTCACTAAGCGTTTAAATTTATTATTCGCTTCTTCTTTAAAGTCAGCTCGGTCAATATAAAGCTCGCGAGTGAAAGGAACAGTACGTGTACCCATGCTTTCTTTTTGAGGGTGATTTGGTGCCTTTAACTCTTCAATTTTCCCTTCTGGATAGTTAGTAATCACTACCTTGACAGGGTCGAGAACAACCATTGCTCGTGGTGCAGTTTCATTTAACTCTTCACGAATACAGGCATCCAAAATTTCCATTTCAACTGAGTTGTCTGCTTTAGTTACCCCAATTCGCTCACAAAACTCACGAATAGCAGATGCCGGATAGCCTCGTCGACGCATACCCGATATTGTCGACATTCTAGGGTCATCCCAACTATCGACTAAATTCTCATCAACTAGACGGGTAAGCTTACGTTTACTCGTGATTGCATATTGCAAATTAAGGCGAGAAAACTCAATCTGTTGCGGATGAGATTCAAGCTTTAATGTATCCAAAAACCAATCATATAAAGGACGATGATCTGCAAACTCTAAAGTACAGATTGAATGAGTAATCCCTTCAATAGAATCAGAAATACAATGCGTGTAATCGTACATTGGATAAATGCACCACTCACTACCTGTTTGATGATGAATCACCCCGTGACGAATACGGTAGATAGCCGGATCACGCATATTCACATTCGGTGAAGCCATATCGATTTTGGCTCGCAATAACTTTGATCCATCAGGGAATTCACCAGCTCGCATCCGTGTAAATAAATCTAAGTTTTCTTCAATACTGCGATCACGATATGGGCTATTTTTACCTGGTTCCGTTAATGTACCTCGGTATTCACGAGTTTCTTCAGCATTAAGGTCACACACATAAGCATCACCTTGTTCAATTAACTGAACGGCATAGGTATAAAGTTGTTCAAAATAGTTCGAAGAAAAAAACAAGCGATCTTGCCAATCAAAGCCCAGCCAACGTACATCTTCTTCAATCGCATTCACAAATTCTTCATTTTCTTTATGGGGATTTGTGTCATCAAAGCGTAAATTGCACAAACCATCATAATCATTTGCTAAACCAAAGTTTAGGCAAATTGATTTAGCATGACCAATATGTAAATAACCATTAGGCTCTGGTGGAAACCGAGTATGGATTCGACCATCATTCTTACCGTTCTCAAGATCTGTATTGATAATGTTTCGGATGAAATTACTCGGTTTTGACGTGCTTGTTTCTACTTCGCTCATTTTAATCTCTAATCAATTGCTTTTACACTGGATAATAGCGGGATATTGTATCATGGACACATTCAACTATAAGTGAGATTTGATCATGGCTATAGCAACATTTGCTGCGGGCTGCTTTTGGGGCATTGAAGCACAATTTAGACTGATGACAGGTGTAACCTCTACGCGTGTTGGTTACACGGCTGGCTGGACAGAAAATCCAACTTATAAAACTATCTGCACAGGAGGCACAGGTCATGCAGAAGCAGTTGAAATAACCTTTGATCCCGATATTGTTAGCTTTGAATCCTTACTTGACCTATTTTGGAAAATTCACAATCCAACTACACTAAACCGTCAAGGTCCCGATATTGGAACTCAATATCGCAGTGCTATTTTTTATCATGATGATGAGCAAAAACAACTAGCGACCCACTCAAAACAGATACTCACTGAGAGTCAAAAGTATCCTGATCCAATTATTACTGAAATTACAGCTGAGAGTACGTTCTACCCCGCCGAGGAATACCATCAGTGTTACCTAGAAAAGAAAGGCTTATCCAACTGTCATTGATGTTATTTGCTCGCCCGATGAAATAACGGTTCATGTACTGATTCACGTGAAAACTGCCAACACGCTATGACAATAGCAACTGAAGAAAACCCTATTAATACTGCAATATCAGTTATCACTGAAAAGTCGGTCGCGACATTGGGCACAGCATGTTTTAGTAGGTCAACACCATAACTAAATGGGTTAACAGCCACTATATAATGCAAATATTCTGGTAGTTGATTAACAGGGTATAAAGCCCCACTTAGGAAAAACACAGGGAAAATAAAGAAGTTCATAATCACGGCAAAGTTATCAATACTTTTTGACCACACCGCAATTAAACCACCAATTGCCGCACAACAAATTGCCGTTAATAGTGCAGGTAGCAATAAGCTTAAGGCAATTTTCACACTGATTAAGCCCATTAACAATAAGAGTATCAGCAATAAGATTGCTTGAACCATGGCTGTCAATGTTGCAGCGATTAATTTGGAAATCACGATCCAATAATGTGCAATTGGTGCGATCATCATCATTCGCATCACGCCAAACTCTTTGTCATAAACTAAGGTTAATGCTGATAATAACGCTGCGAATAATAAAGTCATAGCTAAGATACCAGGCACTAAGAAAGTTAAATACCCGCTCTGTTCCGGCCCTTGCAACATACTACCGACACCTGAACCAATGACTAATAACCATATCATTGGTCGAACCATTGAGCTTATCAAGCGCATACGTTGGCGAAATAATTTGCTCATCTCACGGCCGACAACCGCTTTAACTGGACGCCAACTCATACTGATTGTCCTTGTTCTGGACTGCAAAAAGTCCATAGATAAATATCATTTAGATTCGGCTTACGCCACTGCATTGATGAAATTGAGTTACCCAAGGTTTGTTGTAATTGGTGAAAGTCGACATCATCGGCTGCAATCTTGAAACTCAAATCTTCATCTTCTCGAATTGGCGAACCAAATATCGGTGTAAGTTGATCAATAACGTTCTCTGGATTAGGTGTATTAATTTCTAAGATATACGCTGCCAATTGCTGTATTAATTCATCAGGTTTACCACCATGCTGTAATTGTCCTTGCTGGAAAAAATCAACATGGTCACACGCAGCAGCCTCTTCAAGATAATGAGTCGTAAGAAAGACTGTCATGCCTTCATCACGGCGTAATTGTTCAACAAAACGCCAAATCGAACGACGGTTAGGTAAGTCTAAACCTATGGTTGGTTCATCTAGGAATAATACTTTGGGTTTATGTAATACACCGCGTGCAATATCAACCGCACGACGTTGACCACCAGATAAAGCGACTAGCTTTTTATTACGTTTTTCTTGTAAACCAAATACAGTTAACAATTCATTAATACGTTTATCTGCTTCACTAGGGGATAAGTTATACATTGCAGCAGCAAATTGCAGGTTTTCATCAATCGACATAGTGCGATCGAGTGCTGAATCTTGAAAGACTAAACCAACGGCACGACGAATTGCTACAGGGTCGGCAGATACTTGTTGCCCTGCAATCCAAGCTTCACCTGATGTTGCAGCCGTCATTGTGGTCAACATATGGATCGTTGTACTTTTACCTGCTCCATTAGGACCGAGTAAACCATAAAACTGACCCGTTTCAATCTCTAAATCAAGGTTATTAACAGCAAGGGTCTGATCAAATTGCTTGGTCAGACCCTCTGTTTTAATTGCTAAATTACTTGCCACGCCTATTTATTACCCACCCAGTTTCTTAGAGTTTTTGGGGTTACGGAAAACTAAAGGCTTTTGTTCTGTCACTGGTTTAGCTGCTTCAGCAATACCTGCTGCAACCGCTTCTTCAATCAAGTGATGATGAGGAGACTTACTGCAAACAGGATCAGCATTAGTTGCATCACCAGTCAACATGAAGGCCTGACAACGACAGCCACCAAAATCTTTCTCTTTTTCATCACAAGAACGACAAGGCTCCGTCATCCAGTCAAAACCACGGAATTTATTGAAATCTTCTGAACCATTCCAGATTTCATCAATGCTCATGTCTTTAACATTTGGTAATGTCATGCCCGGTAAATCACGTGCGGCATGACAAGGTAATGCCGTACCATCAGGTGTAACTGTTAAGAAGATATTACCCCAACCATTCATACACGCTTTTGGACGATCTTCATAATAATCAGGAACAACATAGTAGACTTTCATCTTACCTTCTTGTTCTTCTTGATAACGATGAGCAATCGCTTCAGCACGCACTAGTTGTTCTTTCATTGGCATTAATTGATCACGGTTGTGCATCGCCCAACCATAATATTGTGTCGTAGCTAATTCAACATAGTCAGCTTCCAACTCAATACATAAGTCCAAAATCTCATCGATCTGGTCAATATTCTGTCTATGAGTTACAAAACACAAGACCATCGGATAACCATTCGCTTTAACCGCTTTAGCCATCTCGATCTTATGTTTAAATGCATCTGTGCCTGCAATCAGGTTGTTCAAATCCTCTGAGCTTGCTTGGAAACTCACTTGAATGTGATCTAAGCCTGCCTCTTTAAACTCTGCAACCTTGGCAGTGTCTAAGCCAACACCCGATGTGATTAAATTAGTATAAAAACCTAATTTCCGCGCTTCACGAATTAACTCAACCAAATCAGGTCGAGTCATTGGCTCACCACCAGAGAAACCTAATTGCGTGGCTCCCATTTTACGTGCTTGTTTAAAAACGCTGATCCATTCTTCTGTTGTTAACTCTTTCTTAACCTTGGCAAAATCCATTGGGTTCGAACAATATGGACATTGAAGAGGACATGAATAAGTTAACTCAGCTAATAACCATAATGGCTGTTTAATTTGATCGCGTACATTCATACCTTGAGCACCACCAGTGCTACCAGGTGCTTTATTCTGCTTTGATCCAGCTGTTTCCATGTGCTTCCTCCAAAAACTTGTAAACGTCATCATCTAAGTCAGCGCCATTAAAGGCAACTTTTAATTCGGCGATTAATTCAGCTACAGTTTGCTTGGTTTCATTAATTCGTTTTAAAATCTCGCCAGCAGTTGGATTCAGTTTTACCATCCCTTCAGGATACAGTAATACATTGCAATCTTGTGCTGGTTCCCACTGAAAACGATAGCCTTGTGCCAAAACTGGCACACTATCAGCAGTAAATACAGCTTTACTCATTTTTGAACCTCAAGATCAAAAGTGTACGGCGGGCGGTTTTCAATATACGCCATCCACATTGCATCACACATCGTCCACAGAACATCTAACTTGAACTGTAACAAGTCAACTGCACGTTGTTGCTGCTCACGAGTTTTATAATATTCTAGTGTGATTTCTAAACCATGTTGCACATCACGACGTGCTTCAGTTAAACGCTTACGGAAATAGCGGTAGCCATCTTCATCAATCCACGGATACATATCAGGCCATTTATCCAATCGATCCTGATGGATTTTAGGAGCAAACATTTCTGTTAATGATGAGCTTGCACCTTCTTGCCATGGTGCACGACGAGCAAAGTTCACATAAGCATCAACAGCAAAACGTACACCCGGTAAAACATGTTCTTCTGACCACAATTCTTCACGAGTCAAACCAACTGACTCACCGAGCTGTAACCACGCTTCGATGCCACCTACATCACCTTCGTGACCATCATGATCTAAAATACGTTGCACCCATAGTTTACGCACTTCACGCTCTGGGCAGTTTGCCATGATTGCAGCATCTTTGACAGGAATAGCAGTTTGATAATAAAAACGATTGGCTACCCAGCCTTGTACTTGCTCTTTCGTCATTTCACCTGAGTGCATTTTGACATGCAAAGGATGGCGAATATGATAAAGCTCTTCTTTTGCACGTAATACTTGCTCAAATTCTTCTCGAGACCAAGGTTGTAATTCTTCTGACATAATTTCTTCCTTCGTATTTTTTACTAATAATTATTCAAATATATTTGAGCTTGCTTGTCATCCCAGCATGTTTCTATCTGGGATCCATCATATAGTTATGGAAGATCCACTAGATTCCGGCTAAAAACTACCGGAATGACGTGTAACTAATTTATAGCTCAATATCCATTCCATCGTATGACACTTCTATTCCTGCTTCATCAAGGATCTTACGTTGTGGAGATTCTTCATTTAAAATCGGGTTGGTATTATTAATGTGAATCAATACTTTTCTTGGGCGCTCCATAGCATTCAAAATATCCATGATGCCGCCTTTACTAGATTGATCCAAATGGCCCATTTCTTGAGCACGTTTATCACTAATGCCTTCGTGTGACATTTCATCATCAGTCCATACTGTACCGTCTACTAATACACAGTCTGAGTTTGTCATATAGTCAACAACATGGTCTTCAACCACGCCAAGACCTGGTGCATAGAATAAGACTTTACCCGTGCGTGTATCTTCAATACGCATACCGATATTATCGCCAGGAACTGTATTGTGACGGTGTGGAGAATACGGAGGTGCTTCACTCTTAAGAGGAACAGCAGTAAAGACTAATCCTTCTGCTTTTGGAATAGTAAATGTTCTTTCATCAGTAGAAATTTCGTGCCAATTTACACCACGGAAATGCTCTAAAATACTAAATACTGGAAAGCCATTGGTTAAATCACCATGAACGGCCTCAGTACAGTAAACATCCCATGGTTCGATGTGTTCACGTAACATTAAAATACCAGTTGAATGATCAATTTGTGCATCCACAATTACGATTGCAGCTATAGCTGTATCACGTACTTTTCGTCCTGGTTGAAAAGCAGGGAAATCATCCATTTGCTTTTTAATATCTGGAGAGGTATTAAATAAAATCCAATCATCGCCATTGGCACTCACAGCAATAGATGATTGTGTGCGAGGTGTTGCTTTAACAGAGCCATCACGCACGCCCTTACAATTCACACAATTACAATTCCACTGAGGGAAGCCACCACCAGCACCTGAACCTAAAACATGTACATACATAAATAATTTATTCCGTTTGTGTCACAAGCAAATCACATAAGTCTGGTATAAAAACCTATCTGATTTAATGATGAAGAAATGCTCGGAGCTCAAGTAAACTTAAGTTCCGAGCATACATCAAAAACAGATATTAACGGTTACAGATGTACATTGTTACTTCAAAACCGAAACGCATATCTGAATATTCTGGTGTAGTCCACATAATATTTTCTCTCTTTTATTATAATATTTAAAAAAACTGTTTGGAGAATTCCTAACAGTGGACGCTATATTACACCTCACTGATATTGCTTACGTCAGGATTACCCCTCCCGCCACTAAGGATTTTCCCTATTTATAACCACTTAAATTCTAGGCAAAAAAAAGCCCCGATACTTTTCAGTATCAGGGCTTTCTTAAAAAGCTGTTTTAACTTCGAATCTTAACGATTGCAAATGTACATTGTTACTTCAAAGCCGAAACGCATATCTGAATATTCTGGTGTAGTCCACATAGTAATTACTCCTAAAGTTAATAAAGTTGGCGGGCCTTTCCGCTAACGTTGGATTACATAATACGCCGCCAATCTTAAAATCGTTAGAGGAAAAAACTCGACTTCACTCAGGATTTTCCTTAGTCACTAATTACGCGTCTAAGATGCCACTGCGAATAGCCAACCTTGCTAACTCTGCTGAATTCGATACATCTAGTTTTTGTTTAATCGTAGTATGGTGAGTCCCTACCGTCTTGGGACTTAAGCTTAATATTCCAGCAATATCATTCACGGTTTTGCCTTCAGCTAATAAACGAAACACTTCAAACTCACGCTGACTTAAGACATCGATCACACTGTCAGAACCTGTTAATTTTTGCATGGCAATTTGTTGTGCAATCGCTGGATCAATACACATTTTCCCTTGTGATACTTGCTCAACAGCTGTGATCATTTCTTCCGGTGCACTCCGTTTAGGAATAAATCCTTTTGCGCCTGCCTGCAAAGCTCTTGTGGTGAACACACCATCTTCATGAACACTCAATACTAAGATACGTGCTTCTGGATCACGTGCAATTATGCGTTCAATAGCACCAATCCCACCAATACCAGGCATTGATATATCCATTACCACCACATCAGGTTTAGACTTAATATAATCTTGAACAGCCTGCTCACCACTACTAGCTTCAGCAATGACTATAAACTTATCATTGTCTTCCAGTAATCGTTTAAACCCAGCCCGAACTAAAGCATGGTCATCCACTAGTAATACTTTTATTTGATTAAGACTCATAATGTTTCATTCTTTCCTAATGGAAGTGTGATGTGAATTGATACACCGTCACCTAATGCACTTGTTAATTTAAACTCACCGCCTAGACTATGTGCTCGCTCTCTCATTCCCAACAAACCGAAATCAACATCAGAATGAAAGTCTTGTACTTCCATGCCTTTGCCATTATCAATAATACTGATATCGATGGCACCATCCTCGTTCTTAACGCTAATAGCTATTTCGGCAGCCGCAGCATGACGAACTGCGTTTGTTATTGACTCTTGCACAATCCGAAATATAGTCATATTCATGGCTTCGCTTAAGTTATTCAATTCACCTGATAACGATAACTTAAAATTAATATCTTCTTGCCTTTGTTGCCAAGCAGAAATACTTTCTTCTAATGTAGGAACTAGACCTAAATCATCCAGGGGGCTTGGCCGTAAGCGTGTAATCATATTATGCACAACATCATATATATGACTAGCAACATCGATAATAGCCTGTGCACTAGTAAAGACTTTCGGTTCTGTTTCTTGCGTTCTATTTCGTATTAATACTGCATCTGTTTTGATTGCCGTTAAACATTGGCCCAACTCATCATGTAGTTCACGTGCTAAATGCCGACGCTCTCCCTCTTGTGCTTCTGCCATATGCTGAGTCAAAAGTCGTGTTTCGCGTAATTGATTTTCAGCATCCTCCACTCGTTTATGCTCGGTAATATCTCTTAATGTACAAATAACACCTCGTACAATATTATCCATATCCATCAAAGGTACAGTCGATAGTAAGATAGAATGAGTCTCACCTTCTGCTCTTGATAAGCTTGTTTCTAAATTTGCAATCGTTTCACAATTTTCTAGCACTTGCTTAATCTTCTTTCTATTTTCTATAAAACCTAGAGCTGCTAACTCATTGCCAAGTAAAGTAGAAGACTGATGACTAAGTAGTTTCTCAGCGGCCGGATTACAAAGCACAATATGTCCGGCATGATCTAAAGATAAAATGGCATCACCAGACTGCTGCACTAACACAGCTAAACGGCGATTTTCTTCAATGCTCAGCTCTAATGTTTGCCCCATCTGATTAAAAGACTGACTAATCTTATCCATTTCAGTCATTGAGAACCGTGGTAATCGAATATGTAAATCACCACGTTCAAAGCCAGACAATGCAGCTAATAAACGCTCTAATGGATTGAGGATTAAACCCACTACCCAATAGAGTGTTAATCCCACAAAAACAAATATCACTAAACCTAATGCCAAAATACTACGAATATCTAACCAGCGCTCATTGATCTCCTGTAATGGTGCGGCATAAATCACCATATGTCCTTGGCCAAAACGTTTTGATAAAGGGTTTACTTTAGGTAATAATAAATCAATAAACCATTCGGGAGGAGAAGTATCCACAGCTATCTTTGGCTCCCCTTCAAATAGCAAACCATCATCATCAAATAATAAAATATGCAGGCTACGGATTTCACTCAAGGCAACAACAAGATCATGAAGGTGTTGATACATCCCACCCTCTCTCTCCAAGCTAACACCGCCTGATAAAGAAACCGTAATCAGCTGTGCAGCTGCACTCATTGTTTCTTCCATATCCACTTTTACTGACTGGCGAGCATTGGAAATTAATACGCCTGTACCTGCAAGTAATGACGCCAGTAACAACATGGCAAAAAATAAATTAACTTTTACTCTGAGACTCATTTTACAACCGTTTCTGCTTTGCCTTTGGCACCGAGATTATCAACCCAACGAAGTGTAATGTTATCGCCCTGCTTCCCACCTACTAATTGAAATGAGAAATAAGGGTTTTTTGCCGTAGCCGTACCACATTTAATCGTCAAAACTTCTTCATCATTTCGCCAGCAACGAATATCTTGGATAAACTCAGCAGGAATTAACTGTTCAGCCTTATTTTTAGCTCGCCCAGTATGCATAGGGTGAGACAATAAAACTCGGACTGTCGTATCTTCTGACTTCAGTTTTGCTCGGAGTCGGTCTTTTCTAGGTAAGCCCATTAGCCACAACCTCCAATATCAACTTCAACAAATCGTGACGTTTTATATAATTTTCCATCTGCACGAATAATCGCCATTACCTGTGAATCTTCACGAATCTTTATCATACTTTTAAATGGTAATTTCACTGCTGAAGTCAGATCTAAACTCATCACTAAAGGAAATGGGTTTTTTTCTACTAACACAGCAATTCGTTCTATACTTTTTAAACTACTTTGAATCTGAATTGGAACAGAGGCTCCATTTATCGCATAACTTGGCGGTGAACCCACTTTAAAGTTAAGTGCAGCATCATCTGCTATCTCAGCCTCTCCTAACAGCGCCAATAAAGCATCTTCAACGGTCTCAGCATTAAATGCATCTGTTGGCCAATGAGCCAATAATTGTTGGGGTATCAATAAGCCACTCGCAGCGACTAACGCTAATGTTGAGGCTGAAATAGCTCCCTTCAAAATGCTTCGTCGTTGTTGATCTAATTGTTCTACCATAACTAATTTTCCATCTCTGACAATGTTATTTCAACATTACGTAATCGAGAGCTAAGTTTTGCCAATTGATACTCATCACCTTTTGCATAATCTGCAGCTATTCGTAATTGATCAGCTGCCTGATTTAAACGACCCGAAGAATAATAATACTCTGCTAACCAACTATGAGCCTGACTTTTCTCACCCATATCACCTTTAGCCTGAGCTAAAAGCTTATATAACTGCTGAGATGGAACCCCTAATTCTAACTGTATAAGTAATAACTTGGATGCTTCTTCAGGTAGATTAGCCTGTAATAATGCGTCAACTTGCTTAAGCGTTAAGGCTCGGTCATCTGGATAGAGTTTTTGATTCTCTTGATAGATTTCTAAGGCGATAGATAATCTACCTACTGCTATTTCAATATCGGCCAGTGCTAACTGGTAACTCAAGCGGTCATCATCTTGCTCAATTAACTTTAATAATATTTTTCTTGCTTGAGCATAATTACCCACCGCAGATAAAGCTAAACTATACCCATATTGTGTTGCTGTTGCATTCAAACTATTTCCTGTTTTCACAACATCCGCATAATACTGAACCATCTGGTTTGAATCAGTTGATGCCATCACACGCAATTTTTCACGTATCAAATAAAACTGTAGATTATCTCTTATTTGAGGCATTAATGGATAGCTCACTGCACGGCCACGTGCTTCAGCAATACGTGATGTGGTCACGGGATGTGTTCGTAGAAATTCAGGTACGACATTACCAGTATAAAACCGACTCGCTTGTTGAAGCCGTTCAAAAAATGCAGGCATCGCTAGAGCATCAAAACCTGACCGAACTAAAGTCTGCATACCCAAATTATCAGCCTCAGATTCATTTGTACGCGTGAAATTAATCTGGCCCTGAACACCACCCGCTTGCACAGCCATAATTGCAGCTGCTCCCATCTGAGGATCTGCAGCGCCTAAAAGGGCTGCAGCAATCATAGCAATAGTCATTGGGAGACTCATGTTCTGAGATCGCTCAAAACTTCGTAATAAATGACGTTGAGTCACATGAGCAATTTCATGCGCTAATACTGAGGCGACTTCATCTTCTCTCTGACTAGTTAAGATTAAGCCACTATGAACCCCGATAAAACCGCCTGGTGCTGCAAAGGCATTAACTGAAGGGTCAGGGACCATAAAAAATGTAAACGGTAATTGAGGCGCGTCACTCCCCGTGACCAAGCGATGACCAAGAGCCTGTATATAGCTATCAACTTCAGGGTCATCAATCAAATCTATTGATTGCTGTAAGCGCCAATAAAAGCCTAAACCTATCTGATATTCTTGTTGAGGAGAAATAAAAGCGCCCGCACTATCACCAATTTCAGGCAAAGCAATATCCGTAGACAATGCCTCAGACAATGGCCACATGATCAGTCCTAATAACGCTATCGCAACATATTTTCTCATATCTAACATATGACAGTAAGGATATAACAAGGGTTCCAGCAAGACAAACTATCTATTTAAGTTTATTATTACACGTTTATATAGAACCCTTTTTCTGGAAATAACCATGTCAAACTTTGATGTAGAACTTGATACATCGGGCTTAAACTGCCCTCTTCCTGTACTAAAAGCACGTAAAGCCTTATCAGAAATGAGCGCAGGGCAACGTTTACACTTGATCGTAACAGATGCGGGTGCTAACCAAGATATTCCTGCATTCTCAAAAATGACAGGTAATCCACTCATTGAATCTAATGAACAAGAAGGTAAACTACACTTCATTCTTGAAAAAGGAGCTGAATAATGGCTAAAAAACTAGCGATCATTGCCAGTAAAGGCACACTTGATGGTGCTTACCCTCCATTTTTATTAGCATCAACAGCCGTAGCACTTGGCTTTGAAGTAAAAATATTTTTTACATTCTATGGTTTACAGTTACTTAACAAAAACTTAGATCTAAAAGTATCACCGCTTGGTAATCCAGCAATGCCAATGCCTGTTCCCGTTCCAAGCATCGTACAAGTCATCCCAGGCCTCGAATGGTTTGCAACGTGGATGATGAAACGTAAACTTAAACAAAAAGGCGTGGCTAGCGTAGAACAATTGCGTGATATTTGTGTTGAAACTGGTGTTGATCTTATTGCCTGCCAAATGACCGTCGATCTATTTGACTTCAATGAAGATGACTTTATTGATGGTATCAGCTCGGGTGGTGCAGCAACTTACCTAGAATTTGCTGGCGATGCTGACGTTTCACTCTATATCTAACAATTAAATTCCGGCAAAGATAGTACATAATATTTGCTGTCTTTGCCGCGACTCTCCCCACCCTCTTTAGTAGGGCCGGCATAAAACCACCAAAAACCACCAAAAACCTCTACAAGCCTCTGCTAGTACTGATACAGATCAATAAACATTACTAAATTCTAATGTTAGATAGCTATTCGTTACAGTAAATGTGTATAGTTTAGGCATACAAATTAAAATCTGAGCTCACGTATGAATTTACTTAGCTTCTTTGACCATATATCCATTAGTAAAAAACTAGGAATATTTCTACTCATTCCTCTAATAACGCTATCGTTCTTTGCTAGCAATTCAATATTAGACAAAAAACAGCAATTACGAGGCACGCAAAACACCTTACATTTTGCTCATCTTGTTAACCAATTTTCCGAACTTGCCTATTCTCTACAAAAAGAACGCGGCCTAAGTGCAGGTGTTTTTGGCAGTGAAGGTAAAATCTATCTCGCCCAGTTATTAGACCAACAACAAGCTACTGACATAGTCCTCAGTAAATTAAAACAGCAATTAATTGATAAACCATCTTACTTAAGCCTAAAAATCCAAAAACAAATAGATATCTTAGTCATAGATCTTGATCAAATTACGACGACCCGCATCAACGTGAGACAACACTCCAGTGACAAGTTTTTTGACTTTTATAGCCACCTAATTGATCAGCTTTTAACCATCATTAGTTTTATGCCAGGCTTAAACTCAACCTATGAACTTAATAAGTTATCTGCTTCTTATATTGAGCTTTTATGGCTTGAAGAGCTTTCAGGTCAAGAGCGTGGCGCTCTCAATGGCGTATTTTCAGTTCAAGAATTTAATGCCAAACAATTTAGTACTATCTCTAGCTATATTTCTGGACAGCAAGCCAGCATTAGAAACTTTAACAACCTTGCAACAGCACAACACAAAGAGTTATTAAAAATAGCACTGTCACAGCCGTCTAATGACAATGTTCAATATTCTCGTGAAATAGTGTTAAATAGAGCGTTAAGACAAGATGCCTTAAACGGCTTGCAGGAATTAATTGGTTACGGTGGATTGATCCATGACTTTAAGAACCATGTTATCCGAAGAAACCTTCGTCATGCCAAACGCTACCAAGAAAATTTTAAAAAAGTACACGCGCAGATTGATATCTATCGTCAACTACCCCAAATTAACCGCGAAGAAATATCGGCACTCAACACCATTGAAGACACTTTTAAACAATATCAAAGTCATCTAGATCACATCACAGAACTAAAGGGGCAAAATTTATCGATCAGATATATTGATAAAATGGTTAAAATCGATGATGATCCAGCCATTGCTGCTATAAATTTTCTGCGCCACAATATCAGCTCTACTGATCCTCAGTTTTGGTGGGAACAATCAACACAAAGGCTCGATCTTATTCATGGGTTAAGTGCCATTGTTGCACAGGACTTAAGTCATTTAGCACTCAAAATTGAAGCTAGAACCCAACAAATATTAAATGTTTATCTACTCATTTCTCTTGTGGTTTTGTTACTCGCAATTATTATTGGCTTAAAGCTTCGTGCACGTTTAGTAGGTGAAATTAAACTTTTTGCTAATAGCATGCGACTCAGTGAACAATCCCATGATTATAACTACCTAAGAATAACAGGTAATGATGAAATATCTGATCTTGCAGCAGCATTTAATAGTTTAATTGCTGATCGAAATGAAAATGAAGAAAACCTTCGACAAGCAGCATGTGTGTTTAGTGATACTCACGAAGGCATTATTATTACAGATGATAAAGGCATTATCATTGATGTAAACCCTACTTTTACTGAACTAACAGGCTATCGGCCTGAAGATATTATTGGTAAAAACCCAAACATCCTTAATTCTGGTCATCATGATGATGAGTTTTATGCTGACATGTGGCGTGAGATTCAAGTTAATAAGTTTTGGCAAGGTGAAATGTGGAACCGCAAGAAAAATGGTGAGCTCTATGCCGAGTTTATAACCATCACTGCCATTGAAAATGATGAAGGCCAATTACTTCGTTATATTGGTATCTTTTCTGATGTAACTCAAAATAAACAGCAGCAAGAAAAACTCCATTTAATGGCGCATTATGATGCCTTAACTCAACTACCAAACAGGTCGCTATTTGCTGATAG